>Ga0325404_1008866_pt1 | contig 10292 bp, 2 predicted proteins | sample PopdelMetagenome_18_FD_205664 | JGI IMG/M metagenome (GOLD analysis project Ga0325404, IMG submission 205664) | Populus deltoides microbial communities from Bellville, Georgia, United States - Xylem-Control-R1 | ecosystem: Host-associated > Plants > Phyllosphere > Stem > Wood/Secondary xylem...
GTAATAAAAAAATTAAACACAAGGTAATCTGATCATGTGCAAATTTAAAACCCAAAGAGTTTTCACTTGATAGGGTATGTTAGAGAATAATATAAATCATATTTTGAAATCTCACCTAACCACTTAAAGTTTTGAGTTGAATTGGTTATCTGATAAAATAGTTTAAATGTCATTACTAACTATTTAAATAGTTGAAATTAGATTATATTCAACATATTTAAGATTTGTGACGATACAGTAGCTTTTTTTTTTTTATCTTTTATAATACTTTATATTATTATATTTGTTCATCAGTACTGTTGAGTAGCGTATTTTTTAATTTAGTCTTAGATTTTATGCGATTTTTAAAAGTTTTTGTCAGAGATTATAACCTTAACGAGAACTTGAGAAGAAAAAACGAAAAAAAAAAAAAAACGAACTAAAGTTTACTCTATTCTCCAACAATACATTTACAGTTAAAATCGAAAAATTACATAGTATTAGTCAAAATGGTAAAAAAAAAATATTTATATATGCACTTAATCATTGACATGGTCAAATTTAAAATAAAAGAAAAAACTATAGGATATTCCACCCCTTACTATTCCACTATGAAAAGCCAATGAAACCCACTGAATGGTGTAGAATTTAAAACATACTAGCTCGTAATTGGGTGAATTTAAACCGCGGTAGTTGATCATTTCCCCCTTTTTCTTTCTTGTGGTTTTTTTTTTTTTTTGCTTAAGTTCATGATTAACTATTCTGCCAAGTTATTCAACTCAAACCACGGGTTATAAATTTGCTGAATTAATTTCTATCAATTAAAATAATATTATTTTATTTATTTTTTAAAATTTTTTATTATTTATTTTTTTAAAAAAACTAGATATTCACCAAGTTAATCGAGTCCTGAATTGACTCATTAAGTAGACTAAGACAACCTTGATTTGATCTTTTTATGAAATCCAATTCAATTAAAGATCAAGTCCTGATAATCATACTAGATCAAATCGGGTTTAATAACTATATTATTTTTTATTTAACATGAAGACATATCCACATATATATATATATATATATATATATATATATATATATATATATATATATATATATATAATCACAATCAAACTTGGTTAGCTAGGAAAACTTTGCCAAATATCGTTTAATTTAACTAAATAAAATATTGTCAGTTTAATTAGGAAATTAAATCTAACTATAGAAAATATTTAACTAAAGAATGATTATATTTGTTTAGTTAAAAATATTTATAAAAATATTAAAGAAGATGGCGACATGAATTTGCATTTTTTTTAATTATTAATTTGATGGTTTTGAATTTATTACTACACATATAATAGCAATAAAGTAACCTCATTTCTTCCTCATTTCTCTTAAAAACTTTGAGCTTAAACTTGATTGAAGAGGAGAATTTTGTGAACTGCTGAATGGTTATACGTTTTGTTTAGTTGAAAATAGAGTAAATTAAATATATATCAACTTCTTCTTCTTTTTTTTTTTTACTTATTAATTAATCAATTAAAAGGTTCATTGAATTTATGGCTGCGTGGATTTCCTTAATTCCTCTCAGATTAATTATGAATGTAAATAGAGTTTAATTATCACCATCTCGTTTTGGAATCGAAATAAACCTGACTATTATCTGAAATGATAATTAGCCTCCATGGCAACACGGTTTAACCTTGAAATCTTCAGATTCTAGTTCTTAACTTAATCATTGGATGTCCACTTTTTCAAGTGCATATTAGCTAGCTTTCCTATGAATTCAAAGAGCTAAACAATGTCATTTAGCTAAACATCAAGTTTACATAACTACTGCTAATTTCTTCTTTAGTTTTTTTTTTCCAAAAATTTTGTGTTCTTTGAAAAAATAACCACATTTTATATTAATCAAATTTTAATGATGATTACAGAACTCCATTAAGTATATGAAGTTCTTCCTGAAAACATTGAAGGAAGACATACAAGAAAAAAAAAAGATCTACATGATAGAAAAGATAAATAGTTTGCAAAAGAAAAACAAAAATGCAAAGCTATAGATGCTGCACTAGTTTGTCCATTTTAGTATTCCTTCAGGTCCTCTAAAAAAATTATTTCTTGTGTATGAAAACATTGGTACCATCGATTTAAACCAAACTAAACAGACTGTGAAGTGTGAGGTCAAATATTTTAGTCCAGTTCATCACCTCATCCTAAAAAATATAATTGCTTCGAGTAGTTCTTAAAGTCCACAAGATACCATATGCTAGCAGTGTCAAGGCTTTTTGTTGAAATTTACCTATTGCACTTAACATCTTCTCCACCGAATTAGGCATACACCAAGCGAATCCAAGTCAGGCCATGACATGATTCCAAACCTTCCATGAAACATGACAGTGTAGGAATAAATGATGCACATGCTCTCTTTCAATTTGACATGGAAAACACAAAGCTTGATTTGGTTGAAGTAAATTCCTACATAACAAGAGACTTCTTGTACAAACTTTATCTTGTAGAACCAACCATAGGAACATCTCAATCTTAGGAGGTGCAATACTTTTTCATAGCAAGTTTGTAAATGAAAATGAACTTGGGAATTCTAATAATATTTTTGATAATGTGTCATATTTCCAGTAGATTACATTGGTCATACCATCCGTATAATCTTCATCAAGATTAATACCGACAAGAGAGATCTTATAGAAGTTAACTTTCAGTCCTGATGTCAACTTGAACCATCTTAGGATCATTTTAACATGAACTAAAGAGTTATACTCATTTAGCATAAACACTAAAGTGTTGTCAGCATATTAGAGGTGATTGATTGACTGACCATTTCCAAACCCAATGCTCTGAAAGTATTGTGCATGCTTCCACGACCATTTGAAAAATAACTGACAGCCCTTCAACAACAACATAAAACAACAATGGTGTGATAATGGATCACCTTGGTGTAAACCACACGGAGGCTAAAATTCTTAGCTTGGATAGCCATTAATGAGAATTCTCATTTATGATTCTAAAATACATTTAATGAGAATTTCCATTTGTTACCATTTATCTCCAAATCCCATATACATCATCACTTTTTTCTAAATAAGTCCAGTTAACTAAATCAAAGGCCTTGTTGAAGTCGACTTTCAGCAAAAACTTATTCTAACCATCTTTTTTTTATAAAATGAATAACATCATTAGCTATCATGAACCCATCCAAAATTTTCCTTCCTGAAATGAAAGATGTTTGATAAGAACTGATAAGAGTAGCCATAACAATGTGTAGCCTAGACAAGAGCAACTTCCCAACAATTTTGTACAAACCATGAATCAAACTGATTAGTCTGAACTCTGTGAGTTTTGTTGGGTGTGCGTTTTTAGGCACCGATGTAACATATGAAGTGGTAACACCCTTTAGTAGTTTTTCTATTCTGAAAAATTTAGATATCATATGAAATACCTCATTCCTAATCAATGACCAAGTTGTCTTGTAGAAACTGAATGTGAATCCATCAGGCTCAGGAGCCTTTGAGCCATCACAATCACACACTGCTCTTTTGACTTCATCCATTGTCACTGGCTGTTCCAGCCTAATAGACTGTGCAGGAGAGAGTTTGTTGAACCCAGTCGAACCTATTAGTGGCCTTGTTGAACTTGATTGTTTGAACATATTTGAAAAATAAGCAACATCAACCTTAATTTCATGTGGTGTAATAAGTGTGAACCCATTAGATAGAATCTTTGTTGTGTCAGTTCTTCTCCTTCTGATATTTGTTGTTAAGTGGAAGAATTTGGTGTTTCTATCTCCTAGTTTACACCAAGTCTGTCGAGAATTTTACCTCTAAATAGCTTCCACATGTTTACTCATTGTCCACTGTTTAGAGCTAAGTTCATATGATTTAAAGATCTTCTATTGACTCATAGAATGTCTCTCTCTTTCCTTTTCCAACTGTTGGGGTCAGTTTTGAATATACAAAAAACCTCTTATCCTGATTGCCAAAAGAGGCCTTTTTTTTTCATTTCTGAATTATAGATGCCAAATAACTGAGCTTCCTTACCAATCTAAATCTACCAATATGCTCAGCACAGGCTTCAGTCTAGAAAAGTTTGAATTTCCTAAAAAAATAAAAGGTGGTCCAACCAACAATTAAGAAATTGAAATGGCCTCCACCCCTAGTCTTGATTTTATATTCTTAATAACAATTGACATGCTCAGCACAGGCTTTAGTTTAGAAAAGTTTGAATTTCTTAAAAAATAAAAGATGGTCCAACCAACAATTGAGAAATTGAAATGGCTTCCACCCCTAGTCTTGATTTTATATTCTTAATAACAATTGACAGTGGTTTGACAAGCCTCTGAGATATTGATAAACCATCAATCTTGAAAACCACAAATGACATTATAGAGTAGCAAAAGCTCTATCAATATGGCTCATTGACTATTCTTTGAAACGAGTGTATCGATGACTAATTAAAGGATATTCCAGTAAGTTACACTTACTAATAAAGTCTCTAAATTCCTTTGCTCCTAGTTGATTCATGTAGTTACTACTTCTATCAATCTGATGCAACGTTTTATTAAAATTACAAACTAAAAATAATGGTACCTCAAAGGTAGCCTATAGGGTGATTATTTCCTCCCACAATAGTCATCTTTCCTGATTAAACACTCTGTATAAACACCTACTACTGCACAAGAAAATTTTATTTAAACATGTGTTCCCAAGATTGTTATCCATTGCCTACTGTACTCAATGGAATCAACCTTAAATGATTTATCATTCTACATGACTAGTATTCCACTAGCAGAATTAACTAAATCAACCATGAATCACTTCACCCCCTGAACGTTCCAATTCCATTCATAAAACCAAATGTACATGATCTCTTCTTTGTTTCCAAAATAAAACAATTGTCAATAGTATTCTGCAACAACATCTTCCTGATAGAAAACCATTTGACAGACATGCCCAGCCCACAACAATTCCAAAAGAAAATATGTATAAGAAAAAAGATGAAATTCATACCAAGATAGATGGATATTTGCAGTCTTGAGTTGTCAAAATCTAATAGTCTATGATAGCCATTTTAAACCAACAGTTAGGATCCTTCCAGTTTGAATCAAGGGTCAATATTTGTCTCTAAAAGAGAAAAAGTACCCCTCTTCCACCTCCTATAAACAGGGTGGATTTCATGCCCTGAGGGAGGAGAAAGCAGAAGCCAAAGTTGAGAAGAAATCATATATCTTCCTAGTTTTTCTTTCTCTTCCTCGTTGCTGGGTTGGGCCAGCAACCATGCAGGCCTAGACTAGACCCGGCCAAGATGCCTAGGCTGGGTCCAGCCTGACCCAATATAAAAAAATGTTGTTGGGTCGTTAGTTGGCCCAACTTAGCCGAGCTGGACCCGTTCCAACCCAGCCTTGATGGTTGGGCCGGGTCCAGCATGAACCCGAAAAAAAATGATGGAGCCAGGTCTATTAGGCCGCTATTGGCCCAACCTGACCTGGCTGGGCCGATCCAACCCAATATAAGAATAATAATATAATATTATAAAAATAAAAATAATTAAAAATTCCAAAAAAAAAATCAAAAATCCTTTCAAAAATTTTGTGATTTTCTCGTATGTTTTTTCAATTAATTTTGCATAATGTTGGGTTGTATATTTACACTGTAAGATACAGATACGGTATTAAAATACCTGGTTTTCTTCGAAATGTTTCTTAAAAAATTTTGAAAATTCAAAAACAAATCTAAAAAAATTCCTCTTAAAAAAACAAAAAATGTTTTGTTTTCATACATACGACCAAATCCTAAAAGTTTTTGAAACATATTTTTATATATTAAAAAAAACAAAAATGCATCTTTCTTGTGTTTTAAAATGCAAAAATAGATATCGTAACCAGTTTATCAGTTTATGATTATCCGTTAGGGTTTGGACAAAATATCAAAAACTCTTCACTAATCATTATGTTCACTTTATATTAAAAGTGTTAGGGTTTAAGTATAGACTTTAATATATGGGGGTATAAAACTACATGGTAAAGCAAACTCTCAGGTTTTAAAGTTACAAAAAAAATAAATGCAATGCTAAAATTTGAATCTTAGAATTTGTAGGATTTAACCCGATTAGGTAAAGACTTTCTCACGAAAAGAGATTTATCTTGAACCTTAGACAAGATCAATTGACAGAAAATGCAACTTGGAATAACAATCAAACAACAATGTAGCTTACCTTAGATAGGGTGCACAGGGGATCATGTGTATTTCCCTTGCATAACCAATCCCTTACCAGGATTCTTGCAAACCAATGGTTTTCTAGGAATCATAAAACTAAGTGGCGACTCCTAAACTTCATAATCGTACTTTTATGATTAAACCCGAAACTCATTTCCAACACATTCTCTCAAGAGGTAGACTTGTCGTCGCTCGACCCCCTACATACACCCCCCCCCGACATGGGCATCAATCCCAGCCATCTTCATTTCAGTCATTGCTTTGGCTCTTTTTCTAAGACCGTGGTTAAGAAGTTCCGTCACCCCCCTGCCCCACCCCGCCGACAATAACAATGGAGGTTCATGAAAATGAAGGATGCATTTTTCATGTCTCTAAAAAAGGCTTTATCTCTATACCTACCTCCTTTAAAAATAAAAAATAAAAAAATTCTTAATTCTTTATTAACAACATACCTCGATTTTTTATGAACATTTTTTTATTAAAAGTTACCTTAAAAAATTAAATATTTTACATATATCAACCAAAATTAACTAAGGTAATATTAGAAAAATGCATAAATTATTTTAGATATTTATTAAAAAATTATAAGTATATTAGATTAGTTATATGCATAAATTTGAAAATATCTTGTGTCTTTATATCTAATAGGTTATGATTTTTTTATTCACCTTCACCTTTATAAAAGAAAATATTAGTACATTCTCGTTTCTATTCAAATCTATAAAGCCAAACTTCATTCAAAGCAAATATAATAATTATATTTTAGAGCATTATTTAAAAGATTTTTAGGTAACAATATATAATTTTATATTATTTTTTAATACATTCCTTAAATAAAAAACTATTTTAAACTTAAAGCTTATACAATTCTATATAACATTACACTTAATTTTATTAATTAAAATATGAATTGTGAGATTTAAACTCGTAATTTTTTTGTTATTAAGATTTTGATATTAAATTAAAAAATCATCTCAACCTAAAAATTTAAATAAAATATAATTTATATTATTTTTTAAAATTAAGTTATCGCTCGTCTTTAATCTCGAACTCAACGTAAATTAAAGAACTTTTACAGTCTTGAGGCCATTAAAAAATATAATTGTGAGATTTACTTGGAGCTATCTTTTCTAGCTAGTTCTACTCGATTAAACAGGCAATCAAAATTAATTAAACATAGTCAAATTATACTTTCAATTTGGAACAAGCAATAACTCTCCGTCGATCAACATTAATGGGCTCTTGTGCTTTGTATTTAATTCCCATCAACGACATGTGTTGCTCTTAAGGTGCATGCTTCCTTTGAACAAAGAATGTGCTAATTTTTCAATAAAGAATAAATTTTATTAGCATTCTTTACAGTTTGAATGGAATAAAATGTGGCAAAAAGGAAGAGATCAAGATATAAGATTATATGCTTTTGAAATTTAAAAGATGCTGACGATCGATCGACCACATTGCTTTTCATTCAAAAGAAAGAAAAAATAGTATAATATTACCCTAAATTAGTAGAAAGAAATGAATTCCAAGTTGACAATGAGATTGGTAATATGCTTTTCTCCTTTTATGAAGCAAAAGATTCAACTTTGAAGAAAGGGAAGAATAATCACCAACTAACCATGGTTCTCAGATTAGCTTGATGTAATTAATTAGAGCAAATGAACTTATTTTATTTTGAAAATTGGTATGTTTCACTAATTTATGTGAAACTTTATAATTTTTTACTTTTTATAGTATTTTTTTGTATTGTTTCGTCCACAAAGTAGAACTAAATTACTGAACCATATAAATTTAGTGCATGCTCTTGTGTAATTGATTGTTCTTATTAGGGGTGATTATTTTCAGTTTGATTCGGTTTTTATAAAAAAAATAATTACCAAACCAGTTTTTTTAAAAACCGAAACCAGTTCAAACCAACCGGTTTCAGTTCGGTTTTTTTCAATTTTTTTTGTTTGGGTTTAGTTTGGTTTTTTCATTTCTAGGCATATAAAACCGAAATCGAACCGGTCGGTTTTTTAAAAATTCTAATTAATTTAATTGATTTTTTTTCACGGTTCAGTTTTTTCGATTATTTTTTTCTGGTTTTCTCGGTTTAATCGGTTTTTTGATTTTTTTCACACCCCTAGTTCTTATCTTTTATATTTATCTACTTGTTAATTAATTTGAAATTTTAAGGTTGTTTTCCTAAAAAAATTATGATCAAGCTTTTATATTCCATTTACCTAGAAATAAAAAATGAATAATTCTTTAAGATATTCGATGTGTATTTCTTATTCTTTTTAACTACACGATTTATTAATTATTTAATTAATAGCTTTTATTGAAAATAATATTCTTGCTTATCGATTTCCAAAGTAGACAACTTTGAATGGCTGCTTGGGAGAATAATACCAATTCTTCCATTGCACACAAGATGACTACTTTTTTTCTAACCGCATTTCCATGCCTTGAACGTTAGTGTATTTTTGTGGGTTGAAATTCGAGTTCTTAAAAACTTATTATTTTGCTGCTTATATATATATATATATACACGTTAGTGTATTTGTGTGGGTTGAAATTCGAGTTCTTAAAAACTTATTATATATATATATAAGCAGCAAAATAATAAGTTTATAAGAACTCGAATTTCAACCCACACAAATACACTAACGTGTGTGTGTGTGTGTCTATATATATATATATATATATATATATATATATATATATATATTGAAGATACTAGCCAGTTAGAGGATGGCTACCATGAAAATACATTATCAATCTATGAATGCAGCCAACACTTACTTGAAGATCATTTCCTGTGTAAGTGAAATGTTCTTTACAATTCTGTAACTCTCGATCTCGTTGAATATCATTGAAAATTAAATTATTTTTGGTTAATTAAATACTCCAAGTAATACCATATCGGAATAATTTCCATGTTTTCCTCCCAAACTTTCCATTTAACATCATTGACCATTGCAACTGCAGCTAGCTCATCAAGTGCGATTGGAACACACCAGAAAAACCCCACCACGAAATAATTTGTGTTCATAATCTCCATGCAAATTGGCATTGTATCAATCTATGGTACTGGTGCAAGGATGAAAGACGTCGGCTACATAAAAAAAACTCTTGAGCAAAGTCTATTTTGAATTGCCAACCATATAAAAATTCGAGTCTTTAAAAGAGCCGTACAGATCCAAACAATGAACTTAAAAGAGTAGGATACACTAACTCTATTCTATCAATTAAAATACTACTGCAAGAATATTTCACAATGAACTTCCCATCCCTGTAAATATTCCTAACCTTCAAATCTGGTTTTGTCTGGTTTAGCTTTGCCTCCTGAAGAAACAAATCTAAAGACATTACCTACTCAGCTTCAAAAACTCTTAAATCCCTCCGCTACTGTAAGTTCCACACGCAGATGCCAATTACCCATGAACCCATTTCTGATATTGGAGGCTTTTTGCTGCTTTCATTACACTGATATATATGCATCTTTTTTTTTTTTTTCAAGATGATTAGAAAATAATATAAATTATATTTTGAAATCTCATTTTACAGTTTAAACTATTGAATTAAGGTAGTTTTTTAATATGGTATCAGAGTCTTGATGACCAAACGGTTACGAGTTCAAATCTCATCATCCTCATTTAATTGATAAAAATTAAGCACAAGATAGTGTGGATCTGTGTAAATTTTAAGTTTAAAGAGCTTTCACTTGAGGGAGTATACATATTACATAATAATATAAATTATATCTTGGGACCTCACCTTACAGCTTAAACTATGAGGTTGAGATAATTCTTTGACAAAGATTAACTATTATTATCTTCTTTTTTTCTTTCATGATCAAGTGGGTATCCTTGATTAGATTAATTTTGTATACATTTGATTATTTAATCTAATTCAAATATATTTGATTTTCTAATCCTACAAAAAAAAAATAGACGATCTCCATAAGAGCTGGACAATGTATAATATAATTTTATTTCTTATTCACAACTATTTCATTTATATTTGATATTTGATGCATAAATGGAACATCTTTCTTATCTTAGATCATAATTCACATCATAAATAATCATTCTATAAAATAAT
>Ga0325404_1008874_pt1 | contig 10283 bp, 5 predicted proteins | sample PopdelMetagenome_18_FD_205664 | JGI IMG/M metagenome (GOLD analysis project Ga0325404, IMG submission 205664) | Populus deltoides microbial communities from Bellville, Georgia, United States - Xylem-Control-R1 | ecosystem: Host-associated > Plants > Phyllosphere > Stem > Wood/Secondary xylem...
AAAGGCAACTTCAAAGGTCGAGGAATTTTTACAAGGAGACCATCCAAGACCTATGATTTGCGAATTTAGGTCGCATAGATGACCTGTGAAAGTGGTGGGATGCAAATTCCTTCCATAAACTACACATTGAGAGTCAAATATGAGGGTGCAAGGGAGAGTAAATTCATTGCCCCTGGTTAATGATGTTAGGCAAGGATATTAAAGAGTGTGGTAGTAATTGTTTTTTAAAATATATTTTATTTGAAAATATATTAAAATAATTTTTATTTTATTTTTAATATTAGCAGATTAAAATAATTCAAAAAAAAATTAAAAAAATTATTTAAAAAAAAAAATTCAAACTTTACACAACCCCAACCCCATTGAAATAGGTCAGTCTCCAGACAGAGTCTATTACAATTTAATCGACTATTTATGAAACACAGTTGCCGTCTAATAAATTTGTTGTAATTGGATTTTCTGACTTTGAAATTAAACAGTTTTATAAAATATATATTCTCTCAAGAAAGACTGTTTCATAGAAAACAAAATTATTTGAGAAGAAGTAACTGCAAGACAAATGCAATGGCACAATGGTAGAGCCCAGAAGAGACGAGCCGGCCCCTCCAAGATCTTGGGAAATTCCTGATGAATTCCTTGTTTGTCGTTGTTTTGTATGAACAGTAACTGATCAATGTCTTTGGGGTTTTTTAGGAGAGTTTATCCTTGCGCTAAGAGAAAATCACAAGAAATTCTTTTTTTTTTTTTAATGCATCTATCTAAGAGTTGATAGTGAATTCAAGATACCATTGAGGAGGAATTTGATTTTCGTACGCAACATAAATACCTTAATTAATTATTAAAACCCTATGGTCCAACCTATTTTCAACTAGTTGCACAGATATTTCTTTGATCCAGTTGCCTGACCAGATATTTTCTTCAATCAATTTAGCCTTTGTTTTAAAAGCTTTTAGTTTTTAAAAAAAAAATTGAAATTTTTTTAAATCGTTTTTAATTTTGATATCCTGATTAAATATAAATTTTAAAAAATAACTTTAACAATCCAAGTTGTTCGAACAATCCAAGCTTGTATCAGGACATGTTCAAGGCTGGATGCTAAGTAAAGAGAGACACGTACATGTACAAGGTTGTTTCCTGAAATAGACTCAAGTCCAGAACACGATGTACAATCATTATTTGCCTTTTCAACTACTGTCTTCTCTTTTTCTTTTTCTTTTTCTTTTTCTTTTTCTTTTTTTAACGAGTCGACAAGGGGACAGAGGACTATCCCTGCTCGGTAACTTAAGCCAGTTTTGGAATCATATTGAATTTAATTAAGCATATTTAAATTCAATTAATAATATATTATAATTTTGATATTTAAAATAAAATACTAAATTGCATAGTTGAATTGAATTGAATTATATTGTTTAGAATACATGTCAAAATAAATTAAATTACCAATTTGACTGTTAGAAATCATTTTTGTTTGTTATAAAGACCCTTATATTTATTTTAAATGACATAAGATTTAAGTATTTTAAAGAAGTTATAAATAAATATATCTCATATTAATTATTTATTGAACTATATATATTTTTATTTTTTGTGAAAAATCTTGATCTCTTATTCTTATTCATGTTGTGTAGATCAATATACTTTTGTTTAACGCAACTATATTAGAGATTATAATTGTATATTTTTATTTAGAATATTATTTTACTTGATAATTATGATTTTATCATGTTAAATACTTTTAGAAAATTTGTATTTTAAATTAGATATATTTCAATAAGTTGATAACCTTATAAAAAACAGACAAATATTAATAGTTCCAGACTTGGATATCGTGAGTTTTAAGGTTAAACTAATAAACATGAATGAATTTTATCATGATGAATTTTCAAACAACTTAACAAAATAAAAACACATTATTAGGATCTTTCATTTTCACTCAAACAAAAATAATTATATTTTTATCGATTATATTTTTAAAATGGTAATTACATTTTAAAAGAATCCATCTAAAAGTTAACATATTAATTATTAAATATAATAAGAAATTATTTACTAGGTGGCTCAATGATAAAAACTTCAGACTAAGAGATTTGCTTTCCTATAGTCTCAGATTTGAGTTTTGTGGTTGCTAATAATATGATGGCCACTAGAGATTTACATGGTCATTAATTTTAAAGTCCGTGGGATCAGTTGAGTATACGCAAGCTGACCGGAACACCAAAATTAATAAAAACAAAACATCATAAAACAATTTTTAATGATTTTAACCGAAAAACCTCAGGAAAGGAAAAAAAAACAAACAGAAAAGCACTTACAAATGTATGCCTCGTAATAAATTATCCAAAAGACATGATAAAACATCAAAAGTCAAAGTTATATCTTTCATAATTTCTTGTGGTTGGTATAATTGTTAATCCGTTGGTGATGATGAAAGGAGTTAAGTTATTCGTTAATTCAAGATGAAGGGGAGGAGCGACGCTAGTGCCATTTTGTAAAGTTATGTCTAGATTCAATGTACCTCTTTACTCTTTATTGCATGTTTGTTAGTGCTAAGCTCCATATCTAGTAGCTTAATTGGTTGATAGTGCTACAGACTGACTGTAAACTAACCTGTATTACTCTTTTTTTTTATTTGATGAAGTGTTTGAAAATACGGTAATTTTTGTTTTATTGTTTTTTAAAAGTAATTTTAATTTAAAAAAATTAAATTAATGTTTTTTTAGTAGTTTTTTATTTTTTTGATGTTTTAATGTTAAAAATAAAATAAAATAACTAAAAAAATATATTTTGATATATTTTCAAATAAAAATATTTTTAAAAAATAACATGAACGGCAATATCTAATTTAGCTTTTTTTACCTCCTTAAACAATGGACTTACAAAAATCAAAGCTACAAGTTTGTGACAACTCATGATCTAGATTATAAAAACATGTGTTTTTGTTTTGGAAATAAAAGAAAATCTTCATAAATCTATTATTTTTCTCGTTCAAATAAGTTGTATAGAATATCCTCATCACTCATTTTATGGACTCCAATTTAGAAAATTAGGAATTTGAATTTAAAATAAGTGGTGATCTTTTATATATATAAAGCAGGATAACGTGCTTGCAAGAAGATTAATTTTAACATCAATTCTAAAAGGAAAACTTAGATAGAGTTCGATTACTATTTTGGGATAGAAATGATAAAGACAATGGATATAAAAAAACATGTTTGATTAAAAAAATAAAAACAAAAATATAAAAATAAATCTACTATTAAAATAATTTTAGATTGAATTTATGTATTTTCAAAATAAGAGGTACAGAAATGACATATCTTCAGAAATAATGTTTTTTGTTTTTTATTCCTAAAATATCATGGTAAAAAACTCTCAATTTAATAATTGTCCAACTAAGACATATAAGGATAAAAATAGTTATTATTATAGTTTTAAAACCCAACTCGATAGAAGATTCTTGGGGCAAAGCCTAAGTCACTGGTTGAGGCCCAGGTCATGGGTCGGGTTGACCCGAGTTAGCATAAGAATAAAAGTGATTATTATCATAGCTTTAAAACCCGATTCCAATGTTGACTCTGGGCAAGACCCAGGTGACAAGTGGAGTTGGCCTTTGACCTAGGTTAACATAAGGATAAAAGTGGTTATTATCATAATTTTAAAGCTTAGCTCCGGTCACGTGTTAGGAGAGTCAACATAGAATAAAAACAGTTATTATCATAGTTTTAAAACTTGAATCAGGGATCAACGCATAGCAAAGCTCGAGCCACAGATCAAGGGGGTCAACCTAGGGAAAGGCTCGAGTCACAGATCAAGAGGGTCAACATGGGTTGACCCGATTCAATGTAAGCATAGAAGTTGTTATTATCATAGTTTTAAAACCCGACTTGGAGGTTGATCAAGGCAAGATCCAGGTTATGGACCAGGAAGATCAACACAGGTTGATCCGAGTCAACATACAGATAAAAAATGATTATTATCATAGTTTACAACATGACTCAGGAGTCGACCTAAGGTAAATTTCAAGTCATAGGTCGGGAAAGTCAACCCATTTTTTTTCTTAAACTTGGATTAATCTAGGTTATTATAATATTATTAATTTCAACATTTAATATAAAATAAAATAAAATAAATATCTACTTATTTTTAAAAATATATAAGTTTAACAACAATAAATATTAAAGGTTAAGTGCTACTACTTTCAACATAAAAAATAGATAAAGAGTTGATTATTTTTATTTGGTAAAAGTTATTTAATATGTATATAAAAAAAAGAAATTCTTTACTTATTCAAGCACACATTTTACGATATAACTAGTATATTGGCCCGTGCTCTGTTGCAGTTTGAATCATTTTTTTTAATATAAAAAAATATTAAGAGCATGGAGAATTTTTTTTAATAATGTTATTAAACCTGATCAAATGGGTTAATTTTGAAACCTCTCGACTCAACTTTTTAATTAAACCATGTGAGAGCTAACTCGACATTAATCAATCGATTTCAAATGTCCAAATGCAACCTTGATAATCGATAAAAACATGACTTAGTTTTTAAAAAAACTTCAAGATGATGATTTTTTTAAAAAAAATATTGACACAATGACAGATTGGATCGACCCCTCCACGCGCCCAGGTCATGGACCCTATTGGGTTTATCAAGTTTTTTATAATTTTTTTATTTAATTATATGATAAAAACATATGCTCACAAAATTGAGCACTAACCTAAAAATAGACACTTATTTGAGACAATTATCTCTAGAAAGCAAACAAAAATCAATAATGCAGTCTATTTTTCAACTAATCAAATATTAAATGATGAAATCAAAAAAAATAAATTAAAAACTATTAAAAAACTAAAAACAAAAAATATATATATCTTATCGGTAGGTAAACTCGTCAAACTTATGAATCAGGTAAGCCGGGTTAGTACGTCAAACCTATGAATCGAGTCATGGACTCCAATGAGATTATAATTTGTTTTTTTTTCGAATCTATTTTTGATTTAACTATATGATAACAAAAAGAGATAATTACGAAATCAAACATCAACCCAATACCGAGATATTTTTTTAGATCATGATAATCTCATAAAAGGAAAAACAAAACCAATTGTAAAACTTAATTCCCAATTAACCCAGTATCTAAGGATGAAAAAATACTAATTTAAAAAATTTAAACGTACCAGACCCGCGAACTAAGTCAACCAGCCAAACCTGTAAATAGGTCCATGGACTTTATGAAATTTAATAATATATTTTTTATGAAACTATTATTTTTTATTATATGAGAAAAAAATAGATGATAAAAAATTTTAGTTCAATGAAAAAGAAAGACACCCTAGCAAACCCTTAAACCATACTAACCTTATAGAAAGGTAAAATAAAAGGAAAAAAAAATATGAGGTCAAATTCTCAATCATTCTAATATTAAAAGATGAAATCGACAAAAAAAAATTGAAAAAACATTGTAACAAAAATTCAAAAACATTAAAAAAAAAAAAAGCAAAACATTGTGGGTTATTATTGTCATTCACAATGCAATGTGTGTGGGTGAACAATGGTTTCTGCACACCCTTTAATATTTGTTACTTTATAAAGTTTAATAACATGACTTTTCTCTAAAACTATTTTTTTAACTATATGAAAAAAAATAGACTATAAAAAAGTCAAGTTCAATTAAAAAAAAGAGAGAAAAAAAAAGACAATCTGCCAAACTCGTAAACCGGGGCAACCTGAGTTACCTTGGCAAACTCGTAAACCACACCAACCTCATATAAAGGAAAAATAAAAAGAAGCAAATTACGAAGCTAAATTCTCAACAATCTCAATTTTAAAAGATGAAATCGACAAATATATATTTGAAAAAAAAGAAAAAAGAAAGCAAAACATTGTGGATTACTATTGTAATCCACAATGCAATGGGTGTTGGGTGAACGATGATTTCCTCATATCCTTTAATTTTTGTTATTTCATAAAATTTAATAACAAGGTTTTTCTCTAAAACTATATTTTTTTAACAATATGAAAAAAAATAGACTATAAAAAAACAAAGTTCGATTAAAAAAACACACCAAATCCATAAATTGGGGCAACTTGAGTTACCTCAACAAACTCACAAACCATGCTAACCTTATAAAAAAATAAAATACAAAAAATTACAAAGTTAAATTATCGACCATCTCAATACAAAAAAATAAAATCAACAAAAATATTTTTGAAAAAATTATAACAAAAAAAAAAAGAAAAGAAAGTCGTATGTTCAAAGAAAAAAAACAATGTGGGTGAAACACTGTAGCAATCCACAATATTTTCCCCGTATATTTTAGCTTTTCTTACTAGCATATTCGCATGCACACTTCGCTGTGGGTAAAATTATTCTTTTTCTAAACTTAAAAAAATATTAAGAGTCTAGAGATTTTTTTGGCAGTATTATTAAACCAATCAAGCGGTTCGATCTTGAAACCTGCCAACTCGGCTCCTTGCCTAACTCAAGTTTCAAATTAAACTGCATGGAAGCTGATCCAAAGTTAATTATTTAATTTAATGGATCTAAAAACAACTTAGATAACTGATAAAAATATGACACTTTTAAAAAAACTTTAAAATAAAAATTGTTTTTATATTGAGATGATGGTGGTCACCTTTTGACAATCTCTTCAATTATTTCTCATTTCATCAATTACCAAACACCAATTAACCAAGTTATTAGTCAAAATATATCTTATCTATGTCAAACTCAGAATTCCACTCATAATTCCACACTCCTATGTTATCTAAAAACATAGCAACAACTATTCAATCATATGATATTTTCAATTTCACCCCCAATCTTAATAAATTAGATTCACACATCCTCAATTAACATAAAATTATATCATCAACCCAAGTTTTTTAAAATCCCATAACTATTCTTTTCCAACACATGGATAGAACATGTAATTTACATACCTAAACCCAAAGCTTATAATAAACCTACAATACAAGAAAATTTAAACAAATTTTCCATTTAACAAATGTTCCCCCATGGTCGGCCCTAGGGATGATAATTACCCATTGATTTATTTCAATTCTTTTCATGATTTCACTCTACAAAACACCCATGTCTCCAGCATTACTCATGAACCCTAGAAATGAGAATTTGGGAGTCTTCATCTCATTTATCAAAAATTAAAAGAAGATCCAATTAACTACATAAATTACCTTACAAACAAGACTTTGAACTCAGTTGGTGAGTTGCTTAGCAAAACTTCCCCTAATTCTTTCTCCAATTGCATGTTTGTTTCTCTCTCTACTCCAAACCCTCATTAAGAATTAAGAAACGAAGACGAAGTGAAGAACAAGTTTTCAACCCCTTTTTTTTTTATCTCCCGAACTGTCGGCCAACTTTTAAAAGAAAAGGAAGGATTGTTTTTCCCTAATGTAATTTTCCTTCATACACTTTACAAGCCTCAATTTTTTAGAGAGCCCACCAAATTTTGAAGAAAAGAACAGAAGAATCAAGCTTTCTTCTCTCTTAACTGGCTGTCGGCCATAACTGCAAAGGGGAAGAAGGGATTTTGGTTTTGTTTATAAAAATACCATTACTGCTATTCCATGTAATTAAATTACTCGGCCACTCGTAATTTTACAGACTGCTTAATTACTTAATTTATCGATATTTATAAATTAACTCCCTCAGACCCTCACCCCTAATCATAGCATATTTATTATTATTTTTCTATTAAGAATTTCACTGATTATACAATTTTTTAAAACTGGGGCTTTGCACGGTATTTTCTACCCACAAATCCTATATTACTTTATTCGGAGTTCCATTCAGATTTTCTAAAGACTTTCATCCCATTTCACATACATTTTTCTTCTAGCTAATTGTTTCATCCTGTTAGAATTTACTCAATTTATTATGGGGTTTGCACCGATGCTGACATTTCATGTATTAATTTATTTTATTTGATATTTATTATAATATTTATCGAGATTTTCACCTCTATTAATAGAAATTTCTCTCATAATTTATTATTTTCCACCTTATTTAATACTAATTTATAATTTTTCTTAATATCTTTTATTTTTTTAATTTATTCAATTAATTTTATGTGTGTTTTTATTTCTATTATCGTTTAATTAACTAAAATATAATTTTAATAAATAAATTCAGTAAATACAATCGAATAAATATCTTATGTTGAGAAATCAAATATTTTTATTTACAAGTGTTTCTTGATTTTTCTAATTTTTTTAAGTTAGTTAATGACTTTTTATTCATTTATTTATACATATGGTTCTTGATTTATATAATGAGATGCTTGCATAAACTTTTTTATTTACACTTAATTTTTTTTATGTAAGAAAAGTCGTCAGAAAAGCATGCATATCCTACTTTTTTGTTGAAAAAAAAATATATGACCAGTGGTTAAATCACTGTAGTCACACCCACAAAAAAAAATATTCATTAAAATAGTGTTTTTTTCTCTTTTTATTTCCAAGTTAACCCTTCAACAACCAAATCTTTTTTTATTTAGTTTTTTTTTTTCAATTTCATTATTCAATATTAGGTTGTTTTTGGAATTATGCTTCGTGATTTTTTCGATTTCCTTTATGTTGGATTATATACCAGTATGATGGATTTAATATTTTTTTTTCAATTTCAACCTTTAACATTAGATTTATTGAAAATGAAGCTTCATAATTTTTTTAGTTTTCTTTTTATGAATTTATTTTGATCTCATTACCTAAGTTGTAGTATTAATGGGTTAACTCAAGTGGACTCAAATCGTTTTCTTTACTTTCTTTTCTAATTGATTTTTTTATTTTATCATTCAACATTATGTTGATTAGAAATTGAGTTTCATAAATAATATTTATTTGCTTTTTAATTAAGGGGTTATCCTGATATCAGATCCATGTCACAGGTTTGATAAGTTGACCTGAGTTGATTCTAATAATTTTTTGGATCTTATTTTTAATTGAGCTTCATAGTTTTTTACAATTTGTTTTCCATGAGGTTATCCCAATCGGGCTAACCTGGGTCATAGGTTTGATAAGTTCACCCGATTTATCATTTTGTCCTTTATAAATTATATATATATATATAACCCTCCAACTCAATCTCTTTTTTTTTTAGTTTTTTTTTTAATTTTAACTTTTAATATTAAGTTTGTTTGGGAATTGAACTTTTTAATTTTTTCAATTTTCTTTCTGTGGAGTTATCCCGATCTCATGGATTTAGTTTTTTTTTTCTCAATTTCAACCTTCAACATTAAATCTATTGGAAATGAAGCTTCGTAATATTTTTTTTTTTTTTTTGCTTTTAATGAAGTTATCATGGTGTCATGACTTAGGTGACAGATTTAATAAGTTAGCCCAAGTTAACTCAGGCTTTTTTTATCTTTTATTTTAATTTGTTTATTTTTTATTTTATATTTCAATATTGGTTGGAAATTGGGGTATATTTGCTTTTTATGAGGTTATTCAGATCTCATGATCCGAGTTACATGTTTGACAGGTTAATCGAGTCATTTTTTGTCTTTTTTTATATATCTTTTTTTCAATCTCATAATTTAATATTGAGTTGATTAGGAATTGATCTTTATAATTTATTTTGATTTGCTTTTTATAAGGTTATTATTATCTCATGACCGCTTGTAGTTTAACAAGTTAACACATGTGGATCTAATATATCGTTGTTTTAATATTAGAAAAAAAATATATTATCCAACCCGTTCTTATTTCAATATTTGAAAAAAAAAATATCATTCAATACATCGTTGTAATAATATTTAAAAAAAAACATCGTCCAACATTTATCATATTTTGAGTTTATAATTAAAAAAAAATTATTAAAAACCACATCAACAATTCTTAAATATTTTTTTATATAAAAATAAAATTGATATGTATATGGGTTTCATACGGGTTAAAAAAAAAAAAAAAACAGTAATGAATGTGTCAAGTGGAGGTAACATCTATAGTAATGAGTTGAAAGTGTAAGTCACGTGACCAATCCACATAAATTAAAAAAAAAAATTCAATTAATTCGCGAACCAAGGCCAGTCTTGCAATTGATAAAAGAAATGGAGTTACTGCAGTGCCATAATCTCTTGATGACAATGCATGTGACCAATCCTAGCAAATGCAATATTTTTTAATAAAAAAAAGGTAGAAAAATTATCAATATTCACATAATTCCCATCACTAAACGCACAAAATCCATAGCAAAACAATTTTGCCATCAAACAATCCGGTAGGAAAAACCTTGGCCGATAAATTAGTTACGATGGAAAAT
>Ga0325404_1008876_pt1 | contig 10282 bp, 2 predicted proteins | sample PopdelMetagenome_18_FD_205664 | JGI IMG/M metagenome (GOLD analysis project Ga0325404, IMG submission 205664) | Populus deltoides microbial communities from Bellville, Georgia, United States - Xylem-Control-R1 | ecosystem: Host-associated > Plants > Phyllosphere > Stem > Wood/Secondary xylem...
GTAGGTCCACTTGCATTTTTTGTTATGCTATATTTGACATTGTGATTCCAACCAAGCTTTTTAAATATAATTTTTTATGCTTCTCTTTTATCACTCTTATTTCATGGAAAGCTTGGTTTTCATCACAGCATTTTATTGGAAATGAAAGAAAAAATAGCGTTGAATTTGGGATAAGTATTTAAAGGAATCTCACCCCTTTTCTTCTTTTACTTTTTCAATCTGCATTCATTAATAAAATTAAAGGGTAAAAAAATTAACAAATTTTGGATTTTCCCCTTTCGGCCTTCATAACTTGAGGATCGAGTGAGTAATGGTTGGCTTCGAAGAGTTTTATCTCTCCTCCTTGAAGGGCCCATCGGGCTATTAAGAGCCTATTTCCTTGAATTACAAAAAAACAAAAAAAACAAAAACAAAAAAGATGAAAGTTGCGGTGAGCGTGGATCGAACACGCGACCTTCAGATCTTCAGTCTGACGCTCTCCCAACTGAGCTATCCCCGCAAGATGTGAGGTGATTCAATTAATATAAATAAATACTCTAAACCGAAGCTTCTTGCACTGGACGAGTAAATTATTCTCTCCCAACTCCACAAGGATTTATCATCATGGAAACGAACATTCATCCACAAGATGGTTCTTAGCCTATTCCATCTTAAACTTCAGCCCCCATGTTTACCGTCTCGGTCATGGACCGTCCTGGTCACTTCCCATCATCTTATCTATGGTATGAACATTCTTTAGCTTCTTTTCTAAGGATTATATATGGAAACAAACGTCCTTAAATCATGGGTTATGCATAAACAATTTGGTAATTATGCTGTTCGGTCTTCTGCAAGTAATCTGATTATATATGAAAAGTTCAAGTGCTTTTGATATACAGCCAAATTGAACAGGCTTGATAATACGACAAACACAGATTCACGTGCCTAATAGTTGATCTAAAAGAAAGCCTATGTCTCTTGAGCCTAGAAAATCACTCAAAATGAGTGGTCTTTTTTGAAATTGGCTAGCTGGAAGCTTGACAAATGAAAGAAAGCTCTTAACAGTCGACAATAGAAACTGAGGCTTAAGTATTTTATTTACTGGTTAAGAACTGGAAGTGCTGTGTACCATTTTTTTGGATGAATCACCATAGCATTCATGTATCTTAGTTACTACAGCACACTGACAGGATGCTACTAAAATAGCATAATCTTGACTTTGAGGCCTAATTAACTCAGCCCAATCACAGGAGAATGGCTGTTTTCAACCCTGCACAACCTTGCACTTCCCTCTTTAAGTAAATTGACCACAAGGGCATTACAGAACTATTGACCACCGCTTCTCCTCACTACGAAAATAGCAAGAGATCCTCGATCCTCACAGCTACAGATTCAAAACTGTCAATGGAGATTTCATGGCACACCAAAACCTTCTCACTTCTGCTCCTTTTCATCTTTTCTACATTAGCCCCTTCCAAGGCATGCCACCCAGTTGATAAAGAAGCATTACTTGATTTCAAACACAAAATCACAGATGACCCGTCAAAACTGTTGCTTTCTTGGACAGTTTCCTCTGATTGCTGCACTTCTTGGGAAGGAGTTGCCTGTGATGCCTCAGGCAGAGTGGTCAATGTGTCTCGTCCTGGTCTTGTTTCAGACAATAATGACTTCATCGAAGACACATACATGTCAGGAACTCTGTCTCCTTCTTTGGGAAACTTGTCCAGTCTTCAACTTCTAGACCTGAGTAATCTCAAGGACTTGAAGGGACCCATACCACAAGAACTTGGCAAGTTGTCGAAGCTTACACATCTCTTTCTTGATACAAACAAGCTCACTGGATCAATACCAATTACATTAAGGTACTTCTCTCAGCTGAAAAAGATATATCTTAGTGACAATTTTTTATCTGGTATTGTTCCTCCATCTGTTATGAAATCCTGGACTTCTGTCTCGGAACTTGGTTTATCAGGAAATGCTTTGTCAGGGCCTATTCCTCCTACAATTGGTAAGTTGGTTATGGTAACTAAGCTTGATCTACATGAAAACAACTTCACTGGTAGCATTCCCACAAGCATTGGAAATCTTAGGAATCTCAAATATCTTGATCTATCTGAGAATCAGATAACTGGAAGCATCCCGCAGTCCATCGGTGGACTTGCTGCTTTGGAACTACTCTATGTCAATCAAAATCACCTCACAGGAAGGATACCATCTTCGATATCTGGACTTGGTTCTATGATATTCTGTCGTTTATCAGAAAACAAGTTATCAGGCAGCTTACCGCCATCAATTGGCCTGCTCTCGAAGGTTCAAAGACTAATCCTTGAGAACAACAAGCTCACTGGAAAACTACCTCCAACCGTGGGTCGTTTAACAACTCTTACTGATATATTTTTCTCTAACAACTATTTTACAGGAAAGATCCCTTCAAGTTTTGTAAATTTACTTAACCTTCAAACACTTGATTTATCAAGAAACCGGCTCTCCGGCCAGCTTCCTCCTCAGCTAGCTAAGTTGAAGAGCTTACAGGCTTTAGATCTTTCATATAATCCCTTGGGGTTAGTTAGAATACCAGACTGGTTCCAGGAATTAAGAGTTTTCCAGCTTATGTTGGCAAAGACTGGGATTGAAGGGGAGCTTCCTCACTGGCTATCTTCGTCATCACTATCACAACTTGACTTGTCAAGCAATGCATTAACAGGAAAGCTACCTCGGTGGATTGGTAACATGACCCGTCTTTCATTTCTCAACTTATCAAATAATGGCTTTCACTCGTCCATCCCAGTTGAATTCAAGAACCTTTCACTTCTGATGGATCTTGATATTCATTCCAACAAGTTCAGTGGCCGCTTAAATGTAATATTCTCTAAAGAAGCCCAAGACCCGCTAGGTCATTTTAATTCCATTGATCTTTCCAGCAATATGTTCACTGGTCCAGTTGATGATGACATAGGAGAGAGACCAGCAATGGCTTCTATTCGTTCATTGATTCTATCAGACAACAAATTTAGAGGACCACTACCAAAGTCAGTTGGGAAACTGGGAGAATTGCAGGTCTTGAAGGTAGTGAATACTGGGCTGTCTGGGACGATACCAGTGGAGCTTGGTGATGCCAAAGAATTGTCCACAATTTTACTTTCAAAAAATAAGCTGACTGGTGCTATTCCAGAGATTGTGCTAAATTTGAAGGAGCTCAAACAATTTGATGTGTCTAGCAACAAACTAAGAGGCAGGATTCCTCCTCACAAAGCCATTATCCCTGCATCTGCATTCAAGAACAATCCTGGTTTGTGTGGACCTCCACTTCCACCTTGCAAACGCATTTAGTATATTCTCAAGAGTTTCTTTTTCTTCTTTCATTTTTTACTCTGTTGTGGTATTTAAACTTTTTTCAAGTTCCATATTAATTGGAAAATTTTGTGTTTATTTATTAAGTCTCTTTCCTTGATCTCCTTCTACTTTACATTTCCTTTTAAAGCAAAAGCTAAATGACCATATCCTCTTATAAATTGAATGAGACAACATTGAGTGTTAATAGAATACGAATTATTTTTATTTTTTGTATCTTCCAAACCTTTCTTGAAAATAGCCTTTCAGTCATATGATTGTCAAATGCTAGTTACTGGCTCCACTCTCCTCATCTCTTACGAACCATTTGGTTCATTTCCAATGTAGCCACAGAATTGCTAACTTGATATTTTGCGGATTGGAGTCCACAGACTAGGTTTTTTCCCCGACAAAAAAGAAGAACAGTAACCAAAAAGAATAGAAATTGATTCAGGCATATGCAACATGGTCCACGCTAATCTAGGGTGAAGAGTGGAGACACGTGACTACATTAAAGCCATCGTAGGATTTTTCTTCTCCCTCCCACGTCCACATTCTATGATGTGACCCAGCACCCACCATATGAGAACTGAAAACTTATGTCAGGTTCCCCACGATTTGTTGGGTATAATAAGAAGTAAACCTGTTTTTCCCAAGACACCATAACCATTGCATTTTTTCAAACACCTTCCTTTATTCCACTTTCTTACGAGAGGAAGCACATGCATGTCTGTTATTCACTCTAATTTTCATCATCCTGTTTTAAATCAGCTGCATTAACCACTAAACACACACCACATAAACTTGAAAGGTGGGAAAACATATTATTACTATTTATATTATTATGTGAGACACTCAAGCATCAGGCACCAGTGGTCTAGTGGTAGAATAGTACCCTGCCACGGTACAGACCCGGGTTCGATTCCCGGCTGGTGCAAATACTGGTTTTTTTTGGTTTTTGGTATAACCCAAAGGTCTATTACAAACATAAATGGGCCGGAAACAACTATAGAGTTTTGTAACTTTTGTTTCAATTTAATTTTTTTGATTAATTATGATCAATCCAAATTTTTTAGATTAATGAGATTGATCAAGATGAGCCTCAATTATCTTGATCAATTAGACAACATGATTATTTCTTTGGGCCAATTCTATACTCATTATATCAACATGAGAAAATCAAAAGGGGAAAAATCAGAACTCTTGAGTTTCTTGAGTGCTTAAGTGGGATTTCTTCCATACATCTACTTTATTATCTAATGGAAGTACAGAACATAGGAGTTTAAGTTGGGATCCATCTATTTGAAGGACCGATAGAAGTCATGATAAATATATAATTTAATTGGTTATTCACATTCAATAATAATATAATATTATTATATTTAAATTATTTTAAATGAAATAATTAATCGTCATCTTAAAACAACCATCACACATAATTAGTACGGAATACTATTGATATTTATCAATTTGACACCTCCAAGTTATTTTAGGATCAATATCATTGTAATCCCATCCAATTCTATAAAAAATAGTTTTTTTTTTTATTTATACATATGATATACCTAAATTAACATTTAACAACAAACTATTTCCATCATTGTATGTGATACTACTATTCACACCGAGAACAATAGTGCAATCATAATGACTTAAAAGAAATATGTTATAAGATATTATGTATAAAAAAAAACAAATCGAATTATGGTCAATTGAATGTAATTTTAAATAAATTGCATTACCTCAATCCTAATTGGTAAAAATTATAGCAAATTCAATCAAATTTTCAAAAATTAACACAAAAGCATAATTGACCAAAATTAAACATAATTCATGACACCAAATATAATTAATATTTGCATGCTCAATTGTATTAAGTCAAACCTAAATTAGTAGCAAATTAAAATAATTCAAATAAAATACCAAATTAATCAACTTATCAACAATTCAATGCAACGTGTAATTCATCATAATTATATCGTATTCATGCTCTATTGCATAGTTAAATACATTATTAGTTGATTCCAACAATTCACACAAAATTCATAATTTAACAACTTATCCAAAATTAAATATAACATATAATTAATTCATAATTAACTTGATTTATTTTCATGTCCATCAATATAAAATAAAACCTAATTAATGGTATTCGTAACTAATTTATTATTAATTCAACAAACCCTAAATTTACCGTAAACATTAACTTCAACCTAAACAATCATTTCATTTCAAATAAACCAAACATAAATTCATAGCAATGAAGTATGTTTATCTTACTTGTAGGACTAGAAAAAGGGTTGGTGCGACAACGACAACAATGATGGATTTTGAACAAAAAAATATCCAATGATGCTTAGAGGCTAAAATAGGTTCGATTTTTGAGTGTTTTAAGGGGGAAAACAAGTGCTTGGTGGGTGTTTTAGAGAGATAAGGGTTGAGGGCGTCGATTTGAAGAAAAAGGAAGTTGTTGTGTCTTTAATCTTTTTTAAGGAATTAAAAGATTAATGAATGATGGATTTAGGATATTAGGTCACATCTCCAATTAAGAAATTAAAAAATTAGTAAATGATGGATTTTTAAACACTCTTTGATTTTACTAATTTTGGAATTTGTATAGATTGTTTATTAATTTATTTTCCTTTCATGCAATCTATACATGTTTTAAAATTAGTAAAATGAAGAGTATGTAAAGCTTCATCATTCACCAATATTTTAATTATTTCAATTGATATGTGACCTAATCTTTTGTGCTATAACTTAGAGGAATTCTCATAAATTTTGCTCTTTTTAATACCAAAATCAATACGCATTTATAAATAGTTGAGCTTAAAAGTAGGGTATAGATCAATTCTATATAAATCATCAATTAATGTCTCACCACCAATAGAAACTTTATTTTCAAAATACTAAAAATATTCTCATCAAACAAAAATCCATAACCAACATTACAGGGTCTAGAAACTGAAATTTAATTTCTAGAAATAATGCAACATAAAAGATATTTTTTAAATCTAAAATATTTCTAGATTTTAAAACTAATCTAAAAATTTACATAATTTTAACTTTAGAGTGCATCTGGTTTCTTAAATAAATGCCTCTTTTATTTCCAGCCTACATAGTATTAATAATATGGATTGTAAAACCAGTATCAATCCATCATGCATTACTAATGAAAAAAGATTCATAACATACTAAAAAGATAAGTTTACCTTTCTTTATGAGTCATTTATGATACTTAAAACAATCTTTCTTAACATATCCCCATTTCTTGCAGAAGAAATATTTATTATTATTAACATGTTGTTTTATTAGTATATTTCTATGTTTCTTTACTTTAAAGGTTATTTTACTCTTTTTTACATTTTTCTTAACATAAGAAATCAAATTAGCACTTTCAGGTTTTTGAAATTTCAATCTCCATTCTTCTTAAACACACATGGTCAATAATTCATTAACCAACAATTTTTTCTTTTGTGTTATACAAAATCTTAAACGGGTCATAATTCACATAGAAAGAGTTTAAAATAAAATGAATCAACAATGACTCGTAAACCCCAAACTCTAAGGACTTCAATTAATTAAGTTGTAGCGTCCTTCATTTCCATAATGTGCTCGCGCACACCTTTATAATAGCCAAATAAAATATATAAAAGCCTCTTCATTAAGATGTTGGTTAATGCCTTAATATAATGAACAAATTGTTCATATACAGCCTTCAGAAAATCTTTTGTCTTAGAGCATTGAGGGATAGAACCCTAATATTTTTATTTATATAAGATTTTGTAAGTATTAAACTTAAGAGATTAAATCATTCTCACCACTCATAATCAATCTTCTCTTAATTTTGTTTTAGCAATTTTCTACAAATAAATATATTAATAAAACCCAAACAACTTGATTATAAATTATCAACTAAAAACCAATTACTATGTGTCTATACAACTAAACAAAATACTAAGAATACAGCCTTTTCTTGCAAACAACACTGATAAGATGCGATTAATATAAGACCACCACATATTACAGTGATAATAGCAGTGGGGACTTTCATAGAAAAAACTTATTTACTAATTCTTTTCCATGTCCGACTCATTATTCTGAAATCTTTTATTAAGGGTATACATGAAAGTGTGGTTGTAGTTGCTTTTTGAAGTCTTTTTTTATTTAGAAATGTATTAAAATAATATTTTTTAAAAAAAATTATTTTTGAAATCAGCACATCAAAATAATTTAAAAATTCTAAAAAAATATTAATTTGAAGTAAAGAAAAAAAAGTATTTAAATTTTTTAAAAAATATTTTTAAAACGTAAAAAAATATGTAAATGAAAAAAAAAAACACCCCAGTAGTTTTGCAATGCATTAAAAAATACGAGTTAAATTTTATCACACAGAAAGCAAACTAAAAAGCATCAAGTACAATCAAAAGATCAAAAATAGAAAGAATACCCTTAAAACAGTCTTTTAATCTCTATTTCTAGCCACGGGATGCTACACTTGGGTCTCCTCTCAATGTGACGCCAATCATCCATGACAAAAAAAACAAAAAACAAAAAAAAAACAAAATCAAAGCACTCTACCTTCAACTAGGGTTCAATTTCTAGGGATACCATAATCATACAGAAATAAAATCAAATTAATACTAATTAATGTAACAACAAGATAGCTTTAATATCACATGTAAGATAACTCTAAGATACCAAGTATGTAAACGCAATATATATATAGAAAATTAATATGATATATATCTTCTTCTATGATTAATTATGTATTGAAACAAGTACTGTCCAGAAAAATTAGCGCTGTAAAGAATAAAGCGTCTTTTAATTTTTATCAAATCTTTCATTGCTCGATCTTAGGCATATATATACTGCTTCCTTCATCTCTTGTTATTGTTAATGCTTAAATTTCTATAACCTCCTAAACCATAAATATTCACAGAGCACCCAATTTCCATCGGTGGTAAATCATTGGGAGCGGAGCTAACACTCCAAAATTCCCACCAGAGGTATCGGACAAATACCGATCCTAAACCCTTATCCTTGTTCTAAATATTTCCTAACCTTGAAACCAAAAAAACCCCTTAACAAAAAGCCACAACAATTAATGGCCTTAGACAACAATTAATGATGAAGCTTTTAATTACTCCCAGCGAAGGATTCCAATCTTCTTTGGTGAAACTATAGATTATGAAAGAAAATATTTAACTCCCAAGATTTATAGGACTTGACAATAGCTAGTCTAGATGAGCAAGCAACATGGATATATAGTTCTAAACAAGGAGTACAAGGAAAATAAAATGAAAGATGCAAAAGCATTGGCATTCATTCAACAAAGAGTTAATAAAGGCATTCTTCCAAGAATGCAAGTGCATCTACTTCAAAAAAATGAATGGAAAATATTGCAAAAACAATTCAGGGTCTGTGATAAGAAAATCTCCATCATGCTGCAAACTTATGACCAGGTTTCGATAGCTATGTAATTAAGACGCCGAACAGGTGCAAGAATTCCTTACAAGATTATTTTCAGTTATTAATCAAAACAGAGGCTACGGAGATGCCATTGAAGACAAGAAAATCGTTGAAAAAGTCTTGAGAAGCTTGGCAATCAAGTTTGAGCGTGTTTTTCTCCATCATTAAAGAGTCAAAAGATTTATCAAAGCTCGCTTCAGATGACCTAATGGGATTTCTCAAAGCCCATGAAAAAAGATCAAGTAGATTTGCTACTCAAAACATAGATCAAGCCTTTGATTCGAAGGTTAATATCGAAAAACAAAAAACCCAAAGCTGGAGCAAGATGGAGGAGGCAGCATAAGAAATCAAAGAGTAAGAACAACTTTCTAGCAGAGGAACTTCAACAAAAATTTACAATTCCGAAGTTGTAAGAGAAAAGGGAATGCAGCAATGGAGTGATGGTTTAGAAGCAAAAAATCCCGACCATTCACAGAGATTTCTGGTATAAAGATGATGCAAATGATAAAAGGAACTACGTACGCTGCTGAAAGTCAAGAAGGAGGCCAGGTATTTTACTTCTGTATGAGTGCACTACTGTCAGCTTATCATGATGTTTGGTAGGTTGACAGCGCTTGTAGCAACATATGACTAGAAACAAAAATGTCCTCGTGAAACTAGACAATATATCATCAAAATTGATGGTCACAAGTTGAAAGCATCTGGGTGTCAAAGGAAAAGCCGTGATTGCATTTCAAACAAAAAGAGTTTACACTTCTAATTCATCAACGATGTTGTTTTCGTCCCTAAATTGAAACTTTCAAAAAAAAAAACCCAAATTTTTTATTTTTTGTTCAATTATTTAGAATTTTGGAAAGCAGTCATGATTCATGAATCCAAACCCATGACCTCTTCAACTGGGCCTCTTCAATCACTTAGAATAGGAGTAGATAAACGGGAGTGCCATTGCCGGAGAGAATCTTGTACATCAACCGTCTTTTCACCATTCACTTTCCAAAATTGGACCAAAGATCCAACGTCGGCTTGGTTAACCAGTAAAGCAAGTGATGAACCAAGACATCCTGTCCCATGAATCAAAAACTTTCCCATATGGGTCACCCTTCTTGAGCTCCAAGATCAGATTGCCCTAATGCAACTACTACCAACAACAAGAAAACCAGACGATTGTTTGCATTGCCCTAAGACTTTCCTTTATTTTCCCTTCTGATATATACGCTCTAGCATTTTTAATCTCTTACAGAAGGATTGGGAAGTGGATAAATGGTGATGGGATTGAAGCCAAAGATACGATTTGCTTCTTCAATGTTCCCTCTTTCCTTAACAGGTTGTTTCTACTGGATTTTTGGGTGGATTTTGGCTAAGAAAGAGCATGCAAAAAGAGAAAACTTTCAAGGACCAAAAACAAAAATGGCTATGAAAAATGGGATGAATAGTTTAACGTATTGCTACAGTGAAAACACATCTTTTTTATTTTATTGCCAGTCATATTGCCCACACGATA
>Ga0325404_1008877_pt1 | contig 10282 bp, 6 predicted proteins | sample PopdelMetagenome_18_FD_205664 | JGI IMG/M metagenome (GOLD analysis project Ga0325404, IMG submission 205664) | Populus deltoides microbial communities from Bellville, Georgia, United States - Xylem-Control-R1 | ecosystem: Host-associated > Plants > Phyllosphere > Stem > Wood/Secondary xylem...
GCACATATCCTTTCTTCCAACAAATAACCCAATAAATAAATAAATACCTTCTGCATGATAAATTAAATAAAATAAAAAATATTACATGATTAATACCATTTTTTTTCTTGTTATGGGTAGAAATTGTGTCCAAATCTTAAACTAAATCCAATATTCTTAAACGAAATCAAATTCTTCTGGTATGATTCTGATATTCCAGACAGTCTTTTAACTGAAATCCTCATCAGGCTTCCCTTGAAATCCATCTTCCTCTTCAAAACTGTCTCCAAGCGCTGGCTTTCTCTGATTTCTGATCCTTTCTTCGCTCGATATTATGTCACCCGAATCAACAGTGATTCAGTTCTATCTCGGTCTCATCAGCTACGGATCCTTCTGTTTCCTTATTTTCTTAAACAAATGATACCACCGGATACAGTGATTCGGTTTCCTACTTCTTTCAATCCTGTAGGATTCTCCGAGCTGTCCTCTTCAGTGTTTTTGCTTTCGTTTCTTCCTATCTAGACAGAAGATTCATTACTTTCTCTACATATTATAGCGTCAAGCAAAGGTTTGGTGTTGTGTTGCAGGAATGCGTACCCCTCAACTTAAAATGTGTGCAATCCACTCACCAACTCACCAAACAACATGTCATTCTGCCAACGCCACCGAAGCCAGCTAGTTTCAGCCATGCAATGGATGCTAGAATTATTTTCCAAGATGATTGTAGTTACACAGTAGTGAGAATCCCGAATCAAGATGGTTCGTCAAATATGCTTGAATTGGAGATTTTCTCTTCTGAAACGGGTACATGGGCAGAGTTAATTTTTTTATAAGTTTATGTTATTGAGTGTGGGGAATAAAAGAGAGAAAGAAATGATGAGAGTTTGCAATTTTATCGAAACTTGTTTTTCAATAAAATAAAACATTTTGTTTTTATTTTTTTTTTAGTGTTTCAAAACCATCACCACCAGTGATTTCTCCTACCAACACGTGCACTTTTGCATCCAGGTCGTTGCCTGTGTAACTAAAATTCTTGACACTTGATTTCAATAACATGGCCAATTTGTGAAGAATCAAGTCAAAAACCGTGTCCCAGTTTGGTTGTTTTGAATTGAAGATTAGGTTATTCCGAGCTAACCATATACCCCACGCTATCCCATAAGAGAGAATATTCCATGTTTTTTCTGCATCTTACCATTAACCAACGAATGCCATTGCAGAATCTGATGATCATCTACCGGTTTAGGAAAGCAACTATAGACATCCCACCACAAAAGGAAGCGGGTCTACATTTTCCACAAAACTGGACACCGAAGAAGGAGGTGATCTGAAGTCTCAAGTTCGCTATCACAAAAAGGACATTGAGCTTCGTAGTCCCTAGGAATTAATCCACGAATGAAAAAGTAAGCTCTCTCCCTCTATATATATATTGTACATGATAGTTTCAGTTCAAGCTAACAGAACTTCACTGATTATCTTTGCTTTATGTCGATTCAAAGCATCTAATGCTTCAAGGTAACATGTTCAAGCTCAGGATTGTCTAAGATAATTGTTCTTTGGGATAAATTGCAAAAGGTCATTCTCAACTTTACTAATAAAGTTAAGCTAATAGTGGACTAGCTGCTTTCCCTCAAAAAATAACTCTGTAACTAACCGTATCATCTTCACCTGCAACGTGTCCCCTGACTCTCATTCGAGTTTTTTGCTCCATGCTTGCAGTCAAGCTGCTTCTGCTTCTGCTCGCTGCCTCCCCTTACAGCCAGCAAAAAGTGACAAGATAAAGAAAGCCAGAATGATTAAAACGATAGCTCCTACGACTTAACCTTGCAGTAATGTAATCATTCATCTGGCTTCTTCAAACCAACCTTCTAACGACAATTACTGTACCTGCATGCAAGGCCAACAACCACGCGAAGATTAATTTAATTTGATTCTAATTAACTTGCAAAAAAGGTTAGTCAAAAACAATTACCAGGAGCCAGGAGCTCCACAGTAAGAAATCGACTTCGATGCATGAGTTTTGATTAATAATTAACTGCATTTACCTTCACTGCATAACCTGTAACGATACATGTTATACACTAAAATTAACCAAGGATGTCAAAACCAGACTTCATAAAATCCAGACTGAATGTGGAAGGTGAATGAAAGGTATAAAAAATCTACACAGTACAAGATTCTTTAAACAAGAAATGAGTTGGTAGTTACTTTAAATAGAGTGAGTGGATAATTATTAAAAGTTATCTTGAATAAGATTAATAGGTAATTATTAAAACTTATCTTAAATTTTCTTATTTAAAAGGACGGGACAAGACAATAAAAAAGGAACACAATTCAAAGACAACAACTACATTGCACTTCAATCAACTTCATAGGATTTTCAAAACCTGTTTATCAAGTAAACATGTAATTGAAAGCTAATAACTAATAGCAATAGCTTGTAGGGAGTAATTCTGTAGGTAATAATCAAGTAGGTTTGTAATTTTCTTTGTAATCAGGTTTGTAGTTTTAATTTCATAAACTAATAATATTGAAAGGATGTTTCATTATCCAGAAATTCCAATTCATGAATATAATTAGAATATAAATCATTCTATGAATGTAAAAATTTATTTTTTAAGTTATTGAAATTACTTTATATTTAAGTTGTTTTAATTATTTAATTACCTTTTCAATTAAATTACTATTTTACTATTTATGTGGAAGTTAATTTAATTATATTAATTCTCGTATAACTAAGTAATATGAAATTATGTTAGTAGATTAAGAACTGAATTAGTCCAGAGTTCAAACTAGTTTACTTAAAAGTTAAAACCCTAATCTTAAATTGCAAATCCCTTTTAATTGAGAAAAACACAAAATAACTTACATCAAACAACACCTTCACTGCACGACGTCATAAAGATAACTTCACTGCACGATTCATGTTTTTTCATATTTCGAATAGGAAATATGAACTGTGTTAATTGATGGAATCTTCTCCAGAGCCAAGTATCAATGGTAAATTGTCAGTTCTTCCCTTTATGTTCTTAGACTTTCTGTTTTCCACCGAGATTTAATGAAAGGTGTTATTTATTGTGTCAGTTGATCACTATTTCAACTTCTTTTCCTCATGCTCGCAATCAGAAAAGGAATCTTAAGGCAAGGTCCTTTCCTTTAGATTGTTGGAATAGATTAGTGCAGTTTAGATTAGAAAAACTTCGCTGATTATCTTGTTTGTAATTTGAAACCAGAAACTCATTGAGGCTGTTGTTGTGTCCTTGCCCATTTCATTTCTCACAGTAGAGCAGAATGGTTCATGGATCTTAAAGCAGACAAATCAACCTGGTTGTGTTGAATCATTTCAAGAGTTTTTTTTTTCCTGTTCTTTTAGATTAAGAAGCGTTGTCCTATTCCTCAGTAACTAGTCGAGATTGACTGACTTTTGGATAGTTAATTCCTTCTCTTTTATCTTGTGTAAGTTAAACGTGATTTAGCAATAATTAATAGGACGGGCAACCTTCAAGGAATCACTAGTAGAACCTTGAGTTGGAGAGTTCTTGGAAATAACTGACACAAAAAAATTAAATTATAGTAGCACTAATTAATTTAACCAAAGATAAAAATAAAAATAAAATAGATGAACAGGGGTATGCTCTTTATTTTTAAATTGAATACTTAAACTAATAACTTTTTTAACTACATCAGGAGGCACTAATTAAAGATGGTTATGATGGCAGGAAGGTTCCCCATGCTTGCTGTCAAGCTGCTTCTGCTTGTTGCCTCCCCTTACAGCCAGCAACAAGTGACCAGGCAAAAAAAGCCAGAATGATTAAAACGATAGCTCCTACGACCAACCCTGCAGGAATGTAATCATTCATCTTGCTTCTTCAAATCAACCTTCTAGCTTCAAGTACTGGACCTGCATGCAAGGCCAACAATCACACAATGATTTAACTTAATGGATTCTAATAAACATGAAAAAAAGATTAGTCAAAAACAATTACCAGCAGCTAGCCAGGAGCTTCACAGCAAGAACTCGACTTCAATGTACGAGTTTTGAAAAAAGTATGGCCTATATTTATATTGAATATTCAGTAGTCTATACAGGAAATTGTTTTTTCCCTTAATTGCTAGGTTAACAGTTCAGGAAGTTTGGCTACAAGATTCCCAAAACAGAATAGGAAATTGCTTCTTGTAGCATAGGAAGTTATTTATCGGAAATAGTATAGGAATTTTTTCTTTTGGCAAGTTCGACTACAACTATACGTACAGGAACCTTTGTTTTAGCCCTTTTTTTTTTTTTAATCTCTGGAGCAATTCCTTGAAAGTCTGTTACATGGCAGCCCGTGATAAGTAAAACACAGGCAAGACAAGCTGCATTATGACAACTGCACTGCATAGCTTCGACCTGCACTATCTCCTCTGCATAATCTCATAAATATACCTCTCTTTTTTTCCTAGTTTTCAGTTGCACAATTCATGTTCTTCCATATTTTGAACAGGAAATCGGCTGCTGATACATTTGTGGAGTCGTCTTCAGACTCGGGTGTACCTTTACCAGTGGTAAATAGCCAGTTCTTCCTTTATGTTCGAAGACATTCTGTTTCCCATAAAAGATTTTAATGAAATGTGGGGTTCTTTATCGTGTCAGTTGATCAGTATTCCTCAGACTCGCAGTCAGGGAAGGAGTCTCAAGGCAAGGTCCTTGCAATATTTAAACTTTCAGTCCGTTGATGAGACAATTTTGCGTCAGGTTAAGTTTGAAACCTGAATTTGATTCAAGGCTGGAGAAGGCTAGCTCGGTTATGCATTACCCTGCTTTATTTCTGTATCTTAGAACAGAAAAATCTATGCGGTGATTGAGCTTTGTTGGTCGAATCAAATCGATTTAGATTTGAATTCTCAACTATAATTTACTTGTTCAATCAGTATCAAAAGTGCAAAAAAACAAAAAAGACCGCTGAATCGGCTTAATTAAACATGCTTAAGATCAACTTTTGTTTATGATCATTTCATATTGAAACAGCTGATAGACAAAAATATGAACTACTTTGGACTACAACAGGACACAAGTCCATGTTCTCAAGGTGGGCAAATGGAGAAATTTATTTTTAAAAAAAATGGATAAACAAATTGGATCCTTCATATGCAAATTCAGCTATATGCATGCATAGATATCAATAATACATTGCCTACAACATCAATGAATCTATACATGCAGAATACGTGGCACTGTCTAATCCTGCTGGGAATTGGATGGATCGATCTTGTCATGGTGGAATCTCACTACAATGCATGTTATGTTATCAGCACTGCCGCGGGTAAGAGCAGCCTCGGTTAATTTCCTAGCTGCTGTCTCAGGTTCTTCTTCTGTTCTGGCAATGGAAACAGCATCCTACACATGATTCAGGCAAGGAAAAGAAACCTCAAGCGAACATTCCATATCACCAGTCAGATGTTTAATTCAATGCATTGTAAAGAGCAATCAATTATTACTATGATAACCAAAATGTCTACTAGCCTAAGCAGTGGGCCAAATGTAAATGGTCAACTCGCATAATCCATTATAATCTCACATCAAAAGTGAACAAAGACATGTATTCATGCTTACACGCTTTTATGTATCAGTGTGTGTGTGTGAGAGAGAGAGAGAGAGAGGGTTAGCATAATTACCTCATTTGGTACCACATCCCATAGTCCATCACTTGCGAGCACAAGCAATTCAAATTCTTGATCTATTTTCTGCTCCTGAAAGAGCGAAAAGAATACAAACAAGTTGCTGAGTAATTTTGAATAAACTTCAATTGGAAGAAGTTCATACAGTTTGATCCAGGAAAATGGAAGAAATCCTAGACTGAATTCTATTTTGATAGACACCAAGAAGGCTTTTATAAGCAGAAGTTCATTAACCTGTTCGAAACATTACACAGCAGCACTGAAGGGAAAGAGGACCCTGAAAGGAAAATTCTTTATTTTTTAGGTCTGTATACAACATTAAAAGTTTTCCCTTACCCCACTTCCATGTTTTAGTGAAGATAACAATTAAATCCCGCATCTTTGATACAACACCGTGGAATTACAATCTTAATTAGCTGGCATCTCATGTTGATATTACAGTTCAGTTCTGGTGCTCAAGAAAAACCACCAAGATCAAAAGTTGAAACAATAATAGACCCAGTTTTCACCTGCTGTTGCAGCATAAATATAACTTCGTATCAAACACTAATACACTCTTTTTAAAAGTTTACAGTCAACTGAGGAAGGTAATTTGCTCTCCCGGGATAATTCCTATGATGAAAGAAGAAGAAAAAATAAAAAAATTCAATCATCTTAATACCCTGACTCGAAAATGAAGCCTTCCTTGAACATGTTACTTGCTAGTATAAATGCTTGAAACCAAAAGGCAGAAAATTTATCACATAATCAAAATCATTTCTAAGAAATCAAAATCATATAAGACTACATTCAGAAAATGGGAGAGATATTTTCATAGAATACCTGGATATCAGGTTCTGCAACAACAAATTGCTTCAACATGCGGTTACCAAAAGCACGGGACATGGCCAATACACCTCCTACTCTCCAAGTGCCTGACAAGACAGTCAAAGCAGTATGATTTCAGTTTTTAGGAACTGTCTCAAACTTATTGACATTTAATGCACCCAGGAGAAGAAATAAATGAAGCTCCCGCCGTCCCAAATTTCCTGACAACTCTCTTAGCTACAGTATATATTTATCTGATACCTCTAAGGGCAGCAAAAATCATGGCTACGGGTTACAAAGGTGGACTGAGATAGTCAATAGTTGGAGATGTTCAGTAACAGTGGGTTCCACCACCCATGGACAAACAGCATCACAGTCAGTCTGGGATGAGTAGCATAAAGTGAGGCAGCGGATCAGGAAACTAGGGTTTTGGGTAGGACTTTTCATCTCAAATACTGCTTTACTTACTATGCTCAAAGCTTGGAACGGTGCATGGTGTTGCACCAAAGAGAAAGACTTGTGTGGAGAATACCAGCACCAATCCTTTGGACATATACCACAATTCACATGAAGATTTAAACCAATTAGATGTTCCCTGGTGTCCCAAGGCTTTCATCCTTTTGAATGACAATTTTTCTTGACAATCTAAAAGGAAGTAATATTTCAAAATTCCTACACAAGACGTAGAACCCATTGGATGATTGACTGCCACTTGCAGATCAGATGAAATGAGAATGCCTGAAAACATTTATCACAGCCAGTAAACAGATTTACCTGCCCACATTACAACACCTCCAGCACTTTCGATTCTCTTCCGCTCATCACTTCTGTTAGGTTTATGATCCTCGGAGAGAGGAATCGCTGTCCATTGAAAAAAGAGAAAATAAAAAAATCATTCAAGTAACCCAAAGAGAAAATAATCACGAAATTCATTAAAATTCTTGTCTAGAAAACAATTACCAACAGTTCAGTGAAAAATGTAACTCATAGCATCACTAATACCTTTTCCACCCTTTGAAATCACAGTCCGTGAATCTCCAACATTGGCAACATAAAGATGATCACCAACTAGCACTGCTGTTGAAGCAGTAGAACCATCATCACGGTAGGTATCCTTTTCAGAGTCCAAAAAGTCTACATCAGTCTGCTGATATGATTGGCCTGCATACTTAACAAGGTTATTTTACAAAACCATAACAAACCTATTTCACACCATTTAACACGAACTGAATAGACAGCAAATGACAGACTTGGATTCATTATATTGGTCCCAGCTTTGTCCTTGACAGAGATGTAAAAGAACCAAGCAACTACATGGGACCCTGCTTGAGGATGCTACCAGGAACCAATAAAAGAATATTTGCTGATGTTATGCAGTTCATAATAATGGGCATAAGAGAACTTGGACGTACTTATAGCTAATTTGGTGTCTGCCATAAATTGTGGATGCTTCAGTAGATTCTCAAACAGGTGCTCCTTCAAATACTCAGCAGCACGAGAACCACCATGACCTGTAATAGTACATCATATAACTATTACAAGGAGAGAGAAGGAAAAACTCTGCAGTCTTAAAAAGCACAATTGCTAGTGACAGCATACTATCCAAAACTTGAATCTGATGAGAACTGGTTTATTGAGAATTATGTGAGATACATGACCAACAGGAACCTGACTGGTGGTCACGATAACAAGAGATATAGCCTACAAATTTTCTTCTCTTGAATGATCCTATCTTAACTGAAACCAAGTGGCAGCTTAGGTTACAAAGAATTGGTCTATTGTTTGATAGTGTAATTTCCTAGGTGGAAGCCATTAAAGACAACAGCCATGTCCAACACCATGTGTTTAGACATCCCTTGAACAGATGGTGATTACCATGAAAATAATTGTCAGAAACATGGAGATACATAAATAGTTGATAACCTAACTCTCATGCAACGCGTGTACTCTTCCATTCACAAGGTATTGGCACTTTCTAACTGGGTCAAACATAGGCATTCATGCAAAACAAAAATAGTTCGACAACTTCAATAAACGGAAGAATAATGAGAGAATATAACCATCAAATATTCCAAACATGCAGACTCTTCGCCCATCAATCGTGGTGCTTTTGACATCATAGAAATCCTCCATGGTAACTCTCTTTCCCCTGAAACTTGAATATCCACAGCTCAATTCCCCGTCTTCACTGCCAATAACATAAGAAGCCAAATTAAGGTTGGCAAATCGCATTAGACTGCTAATACCAGAAATGGTAATTTCAAACTTGCAAGGAAGAGACGTATTGCTCTGGGAAACCTTCCAATTATAAGGAATTCGAGCAAATTATTACAGTGGAAATTCAATGTGTCTTGGGAAGAGGAAAAAATTCTTAAAATAGACACACTCAAATGCAGAAGCACTGAAAATCAAAGTCTCATAATACTATTGCAAGTCAATTCTTTAACAATGGTTAACAGCTAACCAATCAATCCTTTTCATAATTGCATTAGCTAAAGCAAAACAAGCCTAGATTATCCTTGTAACAGGTATTTCCTAGAACATACACCAGAAACAGACACAATAACAAATAACAGAACCAAGAACCAACCTTTTCCACCATCCACTAACAAATCCACCATCATCTTCTTTCTCCTTCAAAAGATCAACAGTAGGTCCCCTTGTATCAGTAGAATCAGAATCAACCATCATAGTTATTCTACTCCTTAAAAAAACCTGTCTATTCCACTTATAATTTATGCTGCGGCTTGCATTCAAACTCCTCCCAATGTTGCCTAATTGCAACCTTGTTTTGCGAAAACTTCCTGCTTGTACAATCACACTCCTTATGCAGCTGTTGCATAACATCTAAATACACCCGAACTCTGGCCTTCAATGCCAGATCTCTTGCTGATCAACAAAACATCTGCAGAAGTCCAATAACATTATCAAAACTACCAAAAAACACCCTCGAAACTTAAAAAATCAAATCCAAATAATAAATATTCAATAATTCTAACATGACCCTTTTGAGGTACATGATTATCAAATAGAATTAAAATACCCCAGATGAAAAATCATCAAAATCTTGACTCTTTGCATTAATTTTCATTGATTTTAATCCAAAATAAACACAAACCAATCCCAGAAAAAAAATCTTACCTCTAAATCATTATACTCCATTACTAATGGAGCTGAGAAATCAAATAATAACAATAAAAGAGCTTAACAACCAAAAAAAATGAAAATAATAAAGAAACTTTAAATCTTTTTAATAGAAAAACAAGAGTTTATTTTATTTCATAATGGATAGGATCCAAGTACTAATCTGGGATGGTTCAAAAAGAGGAGAATCCGAATCTGAGATGCAAAAAGGAATGGTCTTTTAGAATCAACAGAATGAATAATGAATGCTGAACCTTGTTTCTGTCTTTAAAAACAGCAACTCTGGAGAGACAAAGGGAGATACAGACAGAGACAGAGAAGAGATGATGATGTCCGTTTTTAAGTTTGGCAACAAAGAGAAGACGAAACGTGGCACACTTTATGCATCCACTTACTTAGCTGTTTTTAAGGTGTGTCCAGATCCACTTTTGGTATCTTACGGTACCAATCACAGTTTGACACCAATAAAAACCCATTTTATCCCATGTGTTTCTGTCAAAGAAGTTATTTTTTAAATCTTGATCTATTATAAATCGGAGTGCATCTAAGAGATTTGTTTTTTTGATCTTGAGCTTAGTATTTGATAAAAAAGACAATACTTGATCCATATAGAAGTATGTTAACTAGAGGAAATCCTTTATTATCGAGCTTTTAACATAAAATAAAATAAGTATATAAATAGATTAGCCACACA
>Ga0325404_1008883_pt1 | contig 10276 bp, 2 predicted proteins | sample PopdelMetagenome_18_FD_205664 | JGI IMG/M metagenome (GOLD analysis project Ga0325404, IMG submission 205664) | Populus deltoides microbial communities from Bellville, Georgia, United States - Xylem-Control-R1 | ecosystem: Host-associated > Plants > Phyllosphere > Stem > Wood/Secondary xylem...
TCTCCTAATTTAATAAAACAACAAAGAAAACAAAAAAGGAGAATTACTATAATTATTTATTAATAATTATAATACCACAGCAATTGTGAAAAATAATACCTTTTGCTTCTCTAAGGCAACAAAGAAATTTATTTATTAAGAGTATAATTAACTAATTATATAGTAATTATGAAAATTAGGAAGAGATTATATATTGTTTTAGAATATATTAAATGACTCGTCTTAATGGTTCATAATATCTTATTTATTATTAAGTGAATGGTATTTATCTTTATTTTAAAGGGAATATCATACTTTTTATATTGTAATTATATCCTAAATACTAATAAAAATTAAAATTATAGGATGATTAGTAAGTTTATTTGCTGATAAAATAAATAAATTATTGTGATATAATAAATAAAAGTTTTTTATAGTTCGTAACTTAAAAGCACTATAATTATAATTATAATATCTTCAAATAACCCTAGAACTGGCTTTTTACTAATACATTGATTATTTTAATCTAATATTTGAAAACTTTTTTTAATTAAAACTTAATTCTCTATATATAGGCATACATTAAAAATTCCATATTATACTCACTCGACAGCCCAGGCCTAGTATCTTAATTCGCAGGTAACCTTCACTCAAAAGGTCAAAACCTTACCTCCTCCACAAGCAACATAAACAAGCAGGGTTTCTTCAACCTCCAAAAAAAACCCGCATCGTCTGGGGTCCGCTTTCAGATCACTCAAATCAACCTCATAACCTCCAAATTCCATTCCAATGGTAGACGGCTTCGAAGTAGGTGCCGTCCATTTCAACTCCGAAGGCTGGGGTCCGCCGGACGCCACCGTCACCCCAACCACCACCTCCACACTCCCTCTCAACGTCCCCTACGCTCCCTTCTCTCGCTCCGAAAAGCTCGGCCGAATCGCTGATTTCAATCGCATTCTTAACCCAGGCTCCGGTCAAGGCGGTGGCGGTGGCCGCAAAAGCGCTGCATCCGACTCCGTCTTCGACTTCACTGCCGATGATTCCTTCCCCTCTGGCGCTGACAACGACTCCACTTTTCGTCTCGTTGACGGGAAGCCACCTCCAAGGCCGAAGTTTGGACCCAAGTGGCGGTTTAACCAGCACCACCGACCTCAGCTCCCTCAACGTCGCGATGAGGAAGTAGAGGCAAATAAACGGGAGGCGGAGAAAGAGAGGGCACGTAGGGATCGACTTTATTATCTTAAACGGTCCAACCAGAATCAGCAACGTAGGGAAGCGGCTGTGTTTAAGAGTTCTGTGGAAATCCAGACGGAATGGAATATGCTTGATAAGATTCCGTTTAGCATATTTACGAAACTGTCCTTCTCAGTCTCAGAACCGGAGGATATGATTTTATGTGGTGGGCTAGAGTTTTACGATAAGAGTTTTGATAGAATTACCCCGAAAGCGGAACGGAGATTGGAAAGGTTCAAGAATAGGAATTTCTTTAAGGTAACTACTACTGATGATCCTGTTATTAGAAGATTAGCCAATGAAGATAAAGCTACTGTTTTTGCTACTGACAATATTTTAGCTACATTAATGTGTGCAACCCGGTCTGTTTATTCGTGGGATATCGTGGTTCAAAGGGTAGGAAATAAGTTGTTTTTTGATAAAAGAGATGGGTCTCAGCTTGATTTGTTGTCAGTTCATGAGACGTCACAGGAGCCTTTACCGGAGGCCAAGGATGATATAAATTCGGCATATTCATTGAGTGTTGAGGCTGCTTATATTAATCAGAACTTCTCGCAGCAAGTTTTGTTTAGGGATGGGAATAAGGTTTCGTTTGATGAGCCTAACCCCTTTGCCAATGAAGGGGAGGAGGTTGCATCTGTGGCTTATAGGTATAGGAGGTGGAAGTTGGATGATGACACGTATCTTGTTGCAAGGTGTGAGGTGCAGAGTGTTGTTGAGGTTAATAAGCAAAGGTCGTTTTTGACGTTGAATGCTCTTAATGAGTTTGATCCTAAGTATTCTGGTGTTGATTGGAGGCAGAAGTTGGAGACTCAAAGGGGTGCTGTTTTGGCTACCGAATTGAAGAATAATGCGAATAAATTGGCTAAATGGACTGCTCAAGCTTTGTTGGCTAATGCAGATATGATGAAGTTAGGATATGTTTCTAGGGTTCATCCAAGGGATCATTTCAATCATGTGATTTTGGCTGTTGTTGGATATAAGCCTAGGGACTTTGCTTCTCAGATTAATTTGAATACCTCCAATATGTGGGGTATTGTGAAGAGTATTGTTGACTTGTGTATGAAATTGAATGAGGGTAAGTATGTGCTGGTGAAAGACCCATCTAAACCACAAGTGAGGATTTATGAGGTTCCAGCTGATGCTTTTGAGAATGATTATGTGGATGAGCCTTTGCCTGAGGAGGAACAAGCTCAGCCTCCTGAGGACAATGCTGAGAATACAGAGGCAAATGGGGTGACAAGTGATGTGGAAGATAAAGAGATTGGTGCTCAAGCTTGAGGGTAATGGTCTACTTTTTCTGTCATTAGTTCATTGTAACTGCATTTGACATTCAACATGTAAATATAATGATGATGATGACATGTGGAAATTATACTGAAACTTCTAGGTGATAATCAAATGTTATCATGACTTCTATTGTGTGATGGCCAGTTTGTTAAGTGTTCTCTGATGTCCCTTTGCATGAGAGGCTGAATTAGCATTCAGCATTACAGTAGATTTAGTCATGATTGGAGTCAAGGTCTGATGTACTCATAGGCATGCAGCAAGAAATGGAAATTCTATATATTGATTCGATCAACATATCTGAAACTATGACAGTTTCCCCTTAAATATTGTATCTTTAGGTTGCAATTTCGAGAAGATATGAAATGTTTTTTTTATCAACGCTAACTGCTATCATAGTTTCCATTCTGTCAAGAGAATTTGTCCCTATCATTTCATTTTCCTTTCTGCACAAAGTGAATGGTTTTCTTGCAAGGGTAAGCTTTTATTTTTCATGATCATCTTTATTCCCTGTTAACATCTTTCCTCCTAGCCTTCTTCCATTTTTTTTATAACTTGCAAGTCATAGGTTATCCGAGTCATTAGTCATCCCTTGGAGATCTGTAATTGAATGGATGATAACGATTTGGCCATAATTGTGTCATCTTGAAGTCTGCAGTCTGGGGCTGAACAAATGGTGACCTTCGAAGTTTCATGTCACTATGATGTTTTACTCTACACATTTACAACATTCTTGCCATCATTTATTTCATGATATCGATGGAGACATTTCGTAATTTATCCTGGTGTGAAAATCAATGTCCTTGTTAATACTGTTTAATGATGAGAAAGAAAATCCAAAACCTGTTGGCTTACTTTTACTATGTTTGATATTTTTGTGTCGGTTTTTCATGTTGGCTCAACCTTTCTACTCAAAATTCTTCATCAAACTACTGGTGGAAATAACATTTTTCATGTTGGCCTTTTGGATGGTAGACATTGGAGAATATATTCAACTAAGAAGTTTGCTGTTTAACTTGCATTTCATCTCGAGTCATCATCTGTGCACCTTATCCTTCCATGTTTGGCAAGATGTCAAAATGTTTGGTGATAGTACCGGTGTTTCTGTGGAAGAGAAAGGTCATCTTATATATAGTATTGTCTTTGGTTAACTTCATTACCCTTGTTTATGAAAGAAGCCTAAGCCAAACATTTGTCAGTATTGTCCATTAGCAAGGCATGATAACATGTGATCAGAAGCAGTCATAATACTCACCAGCCAATACTTCTGGTCGTTTTTTCATATAGGTTTTTTATTTTGGTTTCTATTTTTTAATTCCAGTTTTAGAAAGGGTCTATCTTTAGTGTTTTATATTAAACTTTCACATTTTTCATACCTAGCTACCATTTTACGATTGTTGGCCTGGCTCTTGCTAGTGGCTCCTTCATTGGATCGTGCAGATCAATCTTGGTTTTGCTGCGAACAAAGTCCCTGGTCACAGTGGCATTTGCATGTCAAAGCATTATACACCAGGAATGTGCTCTTGGCAGCACTCTTTTCGTCATTTATTTTTGGTTCTTTTCAACTTGCACACAACTGTTGCAATTTGAATACAAAGATTTTTAGCGTTAGGCGACTGCTGCTTTTCTTGAGACGTAGCTGTACCGAATTTGCAGTAGCGCTGGAGTTTTGTTTGCGTGGAAAAAATATATATAACTATTTGGGAACTTGGAGTTGGAATCTAAATGAAGGCAAAAAACCGTTGTCTGGTTTGAGTCTCTATGTGTGACTGTTTGAGGCAAAGATACATTAAATTATGCTGGAAGTTCGCAAATAACTTCTGGCTCGGAATTCCAAGAGTGCTTGCATATGCAAACCTTAGTCTGTGTTTTTGTTCTTTTTTTCTCAAGCCACATAACAAGAGATCAATAAGGCCACACTGATTCTTAGCCTGTACTATGGGAAACTTTAGTCTTGCAGGCAGCACAAAATAAGAGATGCCTTGCTAGGTTTGAATATGAGATGCATACAGGGCAAGGTTGTTAAAAACGTTTTTTTAACACGACACGGAACATACAATATAGACTCGAATCATAAAATTATAAAATCACAAGTAAAAAATTTTAACTAAAAATTGTAAAATCACAAGTAAAAAATTAAGGATATGAAAAATGCATTCTCAACTATTATACAATTTTCTCTTTGCTAGCAAGAATCCTGAAAATTAAAGACTCTTTTCCTAACCATAAACCTTGAAATATCTTTTGTAATCAACCCAACCAAATGATTTCCATGGCCAATTATACTGGAAAGTTGCTATGCCATTCTCCTTTGCAAGCATCACAAAGCCCCACCAAACTTCCACAAGCAAACATGTATTATTTACATTGAGTCAAGCAATCTGTTTCAAACAAGTTAGGTTTCTAAAAAGAAGCAAATACATTATCCATAAGTGTGCAAAACAAAACAATTAATAATCACACAACAACAAAAAAAATGTACTTAGTTCCCACAACATGCATGTCTGCGCAAATAAGCAGCAGTGGCGACATACATTAGTGCCAACGTCATTTCAGATTCACACACAAGCAAGCAGCACTGCAAAAAAAAACAGAAAGTTCAATTAATTAATAAAAGAAAGCTTCTTTAGCCATAGAAATCACAACCAAAATAATTGAGATTATCATGGAATTTTACAGCATATAATTGATGCACAGACATGATGTTGTTTTTCCTTTTCAAATAAGTTTGTGTTTTCTTAGTGGCTTATATTTGTTCCTTCAATACTAGAGCATTAAAATAATTGAACAGAATCAGAATACAGTTGCTGATGGGAAGCCAGTCCTATGCTACGAGGCACATACACACCCTATGAGCATTTTGATAGGAATGCATCCTCTTAATGCTGGGAAAAACAGAGAATTGCATAGCTGTGATGGTTCCACAGTTAAATTCAAAAGGTGAAGTCCAAAAATTTATGATGCCCACTTTGATGATTGAACTAATTGGAGACAGACGCATTTGGGAAGGTAGAAGGCCTACCCATATCTCGACAACAACATAGTGCAATTATAAAAAGAAATTCATTACTAGATGACATTGTTCAGCTCCCAAACAGAAACAGAATATAATTAATTTCCAGAACTTTCCCAGTACATCTTTGATCTGCTTCCTATCCTAGAAGTAAATCATCAGGATACATGCACACAGCGGGATCCAGACGAAATACGTAGATGCTAAAATCGCTGAGGGTTAGTATAATATCTAGAAAGAAAAGAAAAACCTAGAAACCATTACCAATAGTAAATCCATAATCACTATAATGTTGACAGAGATTCAATCGACTTGCTTTTTGTGATTTTTTTTAATGAAATATAGTTTGATGACTTCATCTTCTTCTGGTAATTTTTAGGTACAGGCCAAAAGGTAAGGGAAATTCCAAGTATTTTGATAGGTACTCTTATCAGTTCAGTTACTAATTTCTTTATCATGCAAGAACACAGAACATGACAAAATGAACCACCATTGAATAAAACACAGAACAGCCTGGAAACAATTCTCATGCAACAACAATATCCTTATAAATTCTAACCTCCTTCTCGCCAAGAACGTTCTAGTGAGTGGAGAGTCGAAACATGTAAAATCAAAGGCGCTACTGGTGAGTGGAGAGTGGAATCGATTTCTCACTTCTCAGTCTGATTTCTTGATCTGTTTGACCGCTGGTGATTTTGGGGTTCTTGCAGATTTGGATGGGGGAAAAAGGGAAAGGGTAAAGCACAAAAGGGAAATGGAGAGTTGGAGACATTGACAGGGGAGAGGGTAAAGCAAAAAGGGCAGTTCACATTGTTTTTCATTTCAGCAGAAATCGTAAACTCTGACTGGTTTTTATATTTTTTACGGGTTGACCCGATTTTATGCGAGTTTGATCGAGTTTGACTGATTTTACTGGTTTTTGAGTTTTAAACCTGATTTTACTGGTTTTCAAGTTTTAAACCTGATTTTACACGTTTTATGCCTTTTTACTCGTAAAATCATCGATTTTACAAGTCAAAACTCGTTTTTAACAACCATGATATAGGGTTTGTTTTTAGGTAGTTTTTGCGGTTGTGGTTTTAAAAAAATAAGTTTTTTAAAAAGTGTGATTAGCTCTGATAGTTGTTTTTAGATACGTGTTTGGTAAAAATTATAGTTGAAGTTTATGTGTAGTAAAAAACATGTATAAAATATTTGGTGAAAGTGTGGTTGAGATTGCTTTTCAAAGTGCTTTTTACTTGGAAATGCATCAAAATAATATATTTTTTATTTTTTAAAAGATAATTTTTGATATCAGCACATCAAAATGATATGAAAACACTAAAAAATATATCAATTTGAAGCAAAGAAAAAAATTAAAAATTTTTAATTTTTTTCAAAAGCATATTTGAAACGCAAAAACAAATAGGGTTTTACGAAACTTGGTTAAAAAAGCATGTAAAAACTTTTCCATAAAAATTACATTTCAAATTCAATTTTTTAGTGGGCCCTGTGGTACAAAACACAATTTGGTTTGTTATCAAATACTTTGCTTTCACCGCAAACACAAAAGCTGGTAAAAATCAAACGCAGCCTAAAGTTTCAGCCGGCCGGCTAAAGCTATTTTGGGTGTTTGATATTGAGATGATGTTTTTTTAATTTTTTTTTAATATATTAAAATAATTTTTTATTTTGATATCAGCACATTAAAAAAATTGAAAAATAATTTTTAGAAAAATCATCAATTTAATGTTTTTTTTAAGTCAAATGTATTTTTAAAATACTCTTCAACATAATTTTAAATGAAAAAACAAACAGTCTTTTAATCGACATTTGAAAGCCATTTATCAAATATACTCGCTCGTCAACATAGCATTTATAACAAACCATTAGAAATTAAAAAAAACAAGTAATAATGCAACTTAACTTAGGTAGAATGTTTTCGGGTGGTCGTGTTTTCCTTTTAGCATAACCAATCATTTATATTAGAACTTTATAAACCAGTTAGGGTTTTCAAGTGACCATAATATTAGATGATTTTTTTTCAACATGAGATCTTTTCCCCTTAAATAAAAAGCAAAAGCCTTTTCCCTTACTAGAAAAATAGAGAGTCATCACAGTGTTGAGTGTGATAAAATAGCGATTTCACTTAGGATTTTAGGATTAAGCTTTATCATTTTTGTTTTTTATTGTTAATATATTTGTTATGCTTCTTTGCCTTTTAAGCTTAAATGAGGTTTAAAGGGTTTAGATGACCTACACACCAAGATTTATCTCCAAAGTTTTAAAAAGAAAATGCTCAATATGGAAAGCCTCATTGAACCCATCGCCACAGAAGTTCTGATTAGTAGAGTATACAACTACTCCTTATAGAAAAGGTTGTACATTGTCACTAATTTAAATCTCTTTAGTATTAAACAGGCAATAAGAAATTATTTTAGGGTAAAAGAAGCGAGTATAACTAGATAAGAACATCATTGTTTTCACTCACAAGAAAAATCCCCCTAACATTATCAGTCTCCAACTAGAGCATCTAAAAAAAGCACCAAGAGAAACATTAGTCATCGTTTTATGTTTTTCGAGCTCTTGACTACCCTTTTAACCACCATACAAACTTAGGTGTTAGCTACTATCATAGAGAAAAAATTTGTGTAATATTCTTATCCTACGAAAAGTAGCACGAATACAAGAAACCCTAATAAGTTCTGTCTTTTTCACTACAAACATGGACATGCCATGTTTTGAAAAAAAAAGATCAAAAGAATAATAACTAGAGGTCAACTTTATTAGTTTATGAAAAAAAAATCTATGCATTAAAGGAAGAAAGTCTACACACTAGATGATCCATCTAAGATCATATAATCTTTAAATTGTCTCTAATAATTGTATATCTATATTTTAAACTTTTATTTAAAAGTAATAATTTTTCTCTATATATCCATTGTCTCTAACAAAAATCTCCACTAAAATCACCTTGATGTATCTTTATGAAAATATACAGGATGAGATCTTCATGTCTCCAAACATGTCTACATTAAAGTTCTCATGCCAAGTCTTTATGTCTCTATGAAAATCTCTAAAGTGAGATCTCTATATCTCCAAATATGTATCTATTTAATCTCCATATGTGTCTCCAATGTCTCTAAGAGGATCACAAATCCTTCTCCAAGTCTCTACAACTATTTATCTCTAAAATGATCAAAGATCATTCTTCAGGTCTTCATAACCAACATTGACAAAGTTACGAGGAGAACCCCCATGCAAACATGCTCACAATACAAAAAAAGATAACATTTTCACGCATACAAAGCCACAACAACATTTGTACTATAAGTTCTTTATTTCTCTATTTTTACTAGTTAAGTCTTTCAGACACATATGCTTAAAAGACTAGGGGCAATTGATTATGCATGATATTTTTCAAAAAAAAATAGCTTCAAGTTGTTTGGGCTCGGCCGAAACAATATGGTCTTCACCCCATGTTATTTGGGTCAGGTTTACACTATACAGTCTTCATGATGTGTCGTCCTTTTTTTTCTAATTTCATTCTGAAAGTACTCGACCCAACACAATGCAAAATCCTCAATTATTGGCACACACTTTAATGTGATTTGTTTTTCAATTTATAAGAAGTTAGAACACGGCGTCATGCACCATCCACACACAAAAACTTTTTTATGCTTTTACTAACAATTTTTTTGCAAGCACAAAATTTTATGTAGGTTGGCACCATATTTTCTAGCTAATGGTTAATGGTGCAAACACGCACTATATTCTATGTAATCAGGTACCTCATTTCTCAACCAATGACTATTTCTAGATTATGCGTAATTAATATTCACTAACATCTTCATCAATGATAATACAAGGCATTACAATCAATGGAAACCAAAGTTTATATCAATCAACTATTGTACAATTCTCTTGGTCTTGAGGTGAGCTAATGTCATCAAGGTTTATAAATACATTTGTCTCAATTCTCTTGCATATTATTTCTTTTATATATTTATTGATTTAAGTATTAGAGAGTTCATCGTTCCATAAAAATTATTTTTTAGGAACGATGAAACCCATAACCAAGCCCAGACATAAATTCTACATGTTTTGGCCTAAGATTATAGCCTCTAGAAAGCCTACAAAATTTTTTCATGGTACCAAATCATTTACTTTATCTATTTTATTAAATATATCGTTAAATTGAATGCAATAAAAGATAACGCATCTGAATCTAATTTTTCACAAGAAACTGATGACTAGTGGAGTAAAATAAATCTTATGGCAATGGCTATTTAGGATAAAGATATAAAGAAAGAAGAATACTCCTTTTGGTTTTACGGGACAACGGTAGAATTCAAAGGTGGATCCACCATTCTTTCACCTTATTTTTATTCTTACCTTGCATTTGAGTACATGTTTGTATTCACAAAGCTTCGTGGTGTATGTATTGATTGTTGTTTTCTGGGGGTATTTGAATGTGTGGTAGCGGTTATTTTTTAAATTGTATTTTTACTTGAAGATATATTAAAATAATATTTTTTTTGATTTTTTAAAAATAATTTTTGATATTAGCACATCAAAATCATCTGAAAACATCATAAAATTATTAATTTCAAGTTAAAAAATAAAAAAAATAATTTTTTAAAAAAACAATTTTAAAATATAAAAACAAACAGGTTTTTAGTATTTTGTTTTTTAAATACCGAAAGTTACTGTCAGATTATTTTTATGTATTCGACACTAAATTTATACTTTATCAGTTCAATTAAAAATATAAATTTTATAATC
>Ga0325404_1008886_pt1 | contig 10275 bp, 4 predicted proteins | sample PopdelMetagenome_18_FD_205664 | JGI IMG/M metagenome (GOLD analysis project Ga0325404, IMG submission 205664) | Populus deltoides microbial communities from Bellville, Georgia, United States - Xylem-Control-R1 | ecosystem: Host-associated > Plants > Phyllosphere > Stem > Wood/Secondary xylem...
GTCTTTCCAGTCTTACAGCTTGAGCAGTAAGTAGTATTTACTGATTTATACACGTCAGCGATCAAAAGTCAACATGGTTGGGCAAACATGAGGAGATCGAGTTTAGTCCGAACTAGTTACATGCCTCACGTGATGCCGTGGATCAATTATTTTTTGCATTTTAAAAATAGCCAAGATCTAAAAGTATTAGGTTTTTTTGCAAAGTTATACTCAAGAGTCTCAGGTTTGGTTGCAACGCCTGACCCAAAAGTAATGTTTATAATATTAATAATAATATTAAACTTGGGTTAACCCTTAGCATAAAAGTGTCTAGACTGCGATACCAGACCCAATAGCATTGGACGTGGGTCTGGTTTCAAGGTCGTGTCATAAAAGTATGATAATTAAATAGATTAGTTAAAAAGAAAACAAACCAACAAGAAGAAAAAAACTAATGAAAAAAAGAAAAAAATATGAATTAATTGGGTTAACCCTTCAAACCAGGTTAACCCGTCATACATTGAATTCGCATCGTGAAAATTTGATAATTAAAAAGAAAAAAAACAAATTAATGGGTTAACCAAGAATTAACTGGGTTAACTCGTCAAATCAGGTTAACCTGTCAAACCCGGAATCCGTGAAATGAACGTTTGATAACTAAATAGAAAAAAATTTAATATTAACAATTTAAGTTAAACAAAAAAAATTAATTGAAAAAAAACAAAAAGCATCAGCCTTTTCACTGTGGACTGCACTGTACAGTTCATAGTCAAAAGCATAAAAAAAAAAACTAAAGGCATCAGCCGAGAACTACTTAGAAAAAAATTTAATATTAATAAACTAAATTAATTAAAAACAAAAAATAAAAGAAAAAAACCTCTAAGAAGAAAAAAAACTAAATAAAAAGAAATTTAACATTAACAAACTAAACTAAACGAAAAAAAATAATTAAAAAGAAAAAAAAAAAGCAAAAATAAAATAAAATTCAGGTTAACTCGTCAAACCAAGTTAACCCGTTAAACCCGGGATCCGTGTCATGAATGTCTGGTAACTAAATAAAAAAAAGTGAACGTTAACAAACTGAACTAAACAAAAAAAATTAATTAAAAAAATCCGGGTTAACTCGTCAAACCATGTTAACTTGTTAAACCCAGTATTTGTGTCATGAAAGTTTGATAACTAAAAAATAAAAAATTAACATTAACAAACTAAATTAAACATAAATATTTATGAAAATAATAATAAAAAAATTGACGGGTCAACCCGGAATTAACTGAGTTCACCGGTGAAACCAAGTTAACTCGTGAAACTCGGGTTATGTGTCATGAAAGTATAATAACTAAATAGAAAGAAATTTAACATTAACAAACTAAACTAAACGAAAAAAATTAATTAAAAAAAACAAAGAAAGAAGCAAAAAAAATCCCAAAAAGCATAAAAAAACAGCTAAAAAAAAACTTAGACAACTTAAAAAAATAAAAACAAAAACAAAAACGCCAAAGGAATCAGTGTTTTACTGTGGACTGCATTGTGCAGTCCACAGTAAAACACTGATTTCTTTTAGCTATTTATGAAAGTTTGATAACTGAATAGGAAAAAAAAAATTACGGGTTAACCCAGAATTAGCTGGATTAACCCGTCAAACCCGGAATCCGTGTCATGAAAGTTTGATAACTAAATAGAAAAACTTTAACATTAACAAACTAAATTAAATGAAAAAATTAATTAAAAAGAAAAACCATAAAAAATCCTGGTTAACTCGTCAAACCCGGAACCCGTGTCATGAAAGTTTGATAACTAAATAGAAAAAAATTTAACATTAACAAAAAAAATTCATTAAAAAAAACAAAGAAAAGAAACAGCTTAAAAAAACAAAGCAAAAAAAAAAAAGAAAAACAGTTCAACGTTTCACTTTGGACTGCACTCGAAAAAATAATTAATTAAAAAGTAAACCAGAAAAAAAATCCGGGTTAACTCGTCAAACCCGGAACCTGTATAATAAAAGTTTGATAACTAAATAGAAACAAATTTAACATTAATAAAAAAAATTAAACAAAAAAAATCATTAAAAAATCAAAGAAAAAAACAGCTTAAAAAAATAAAACAAAAGAGCTTAAAAAAGAAAAAAGTAAAAAAAAAAAGAGGAAAGCAGCTGCTCAGCGTTTCACTATGAACTTGCACAGTGAAACACTGAGCAGTTTTAGTTTATTCTTAATAATACGAGGTTCTGTGTGTTTTTTGAAAAATTATTTTTTTTTGTTTGTTATTATAAAAATTAGTTAACGAAAAATACTTTTTGGTCAACAGAAAATACTTTCTAGTCAAAGGATAATTTGGTTTGGTTTCCAGGAAAGTGTTTTCCTTTTATTTTAGGCGGAAAACACTTTCTGGAAGTTGTGAAAAATTTAAAAATGACATATTATTTGCTGATTATATCAAATTTGGTCCTCAAACTTTTGATTGTTATATATATTTTGTTTTGAATATTTTTTTTTCAATTTCATCCCTTAGAATTTAATTTTTATATTAATTTTAGTCCTCATTTTTATAATTGTTATTTGCTTTTCCCTTATTATTTTTTAATTGAAATTTTTTATCTATCAAATTTGGTCCTCATTCTTTTGATTGTTACTTATTTTATTTGAAATAATTTATGAAATGTTAATTATTATTATTTTAATTTCTTCATCTTTCATTTTTTTATTTTTTAGATTTGATCTCTATTATTTTGATTATTATTTATTTTATTTGAGATAATTTATGAAATTATATTTTTTTCAATTTCATTATCATTCAACTTTTTAATTTGTAAGATTCGTTTCTCATTATTTTAATAAACTTGAAAAAATTAAAACATTAATAAGTTATTTTTCAGCTCATTTTACATGACATAACCAAACATTGGAAAGTGTTTTCCAACTTATTTTTCATTACACTACCAAAAATCAGAAAATAATTCACTTTCCTAGAATTTACTTTTTTTAAAAAAACTATTTTCCAGTAAATAAACTGGCTTTATCACGAGTAAGTAGCGGCAGACAAGGAAATGAATATTGAGTGGATGAGATAAAGATGTTTATTAAGGAGTAAGCTTAACCCTACGGAGAAGAAAGACCAATGAGGAGCACTTTTAGAACCGATATATGTATGGCAAGTCCTAGGAAAATGAGGTGATGCAAGCAAAAGCTAAAAATAATAATAAATAAAAAAAATACATGAATTTTAATGAGTAAAAAAAATACTATAGATATAAATCTTAAATTTACAAGTTTTATTTTCTCTTTAATAATAATCCTTCAAGATGTTTACAAATTATTAAATAGGTCAAAAACCCTACCTTAACTATAAAATAAAATAAAAATCTGAAATTACAAAGGAAAAAAGCATGAAATCTAAAAATAACATGGAAAATCACAAAAACTATCAAAATCAGGAGCCAGAGCGAGATTTTGAAAATTTAAAGATATGATGGTCGAAGTGAAGATTGCATGCTACTCTAAAAAAAAAAAACAGGCTCCAAAAATTCCTGTAAAAATTTGAGCGCGATTCAACGATCAAATCAAAAGTTATCGCTCTTTTGAGCCATTATTCTAGTCTGGCACGACCAGATCTCCTCTTAGACCTAGACTTGTCCTACTAGTCTATAAATTCATCTACTAAATCATTCACGTAATCTATTTAGAGCAGATCCTCATATAATTATGATACATCTACATCTAGCTGTTCAGAATCACTTATTATCACAAATCAAACTACATTAATAAATCATTCTGGTATGGGACAGGTGAAGCGATCAGCTGGTTGGTGAGTCTGTACATTTTATGGAGTAAGGAAAGTTAGTTGATTCATTTCCTGAGGTTCTTTCTTCGCAAGAGTCAATGCTAGTAATGCAAGATTGGATTAAATACCTGAATGCTAGGGAAGCTCGTCAATCCCGATCTATTGAAGTGTTACTTCAACTAGTCTATTCTCGAGGCAAACTAGTAAGCCATATGAAGTGGCGGCACTTCCATTCTCGGAGGGATGTCCCGTATGAGTAGAGGCGCCATGAAAATGAATATAAAAGTAGTCTTTATCCATGATAAGCATATAAAGTATCGAGCAGCCACTGAAAAGTACGTAGGCTTCCCGATGCAGAACTCTATTCCTTTCACACTTGAAGTAGAGAATTGATTATGCCAAGAGAAAATAGAATTTGAGGAGATTACTTAATTATTATTTAGGTCATTCCCTTATCTTTCTATTATGCCTATTCAAATCTTTTATTTCCTCCCTTGGTTGATTCAATCCCAAGACTAACTAGTCGAGTCACTTCATTTACCCTAATTGTTATTGATTTGTCAATTTTGCTTACTCTTTTTCGACTCGTTGTCATTGAGAAGCTTCACTTCCCTTTTCACTATTTGGATCCTATAAGAATGGCTCGAACCGTAATATTTCAAAGCTCGGATAACTTGAACTATACTGAAGGAACCCTTTATTCCAATTCCTCTCCGCCTCTTCCATCCATTGCTAGTATTATAGAATGTGTTGTAAAATAGAAAAATATTATGTTTCCTCTTGTATAGCTTTATATGTTTTCTCTTGTATAGCTTTATCATGTGTAATAGGTTACATCATAACATATATGCAATGCGGTACTTATATAAATAGTAAAGGAGCTGCTCTGATTAAGGCACTCACCAAATTATTACAAATCTTTGCTTTAACTTGGTATCAGAGTCTCTCTACCTTAAATAGGTTCTTCTACTCTCTACTGCAGATTCTTCTCATTGCCGCCATCCCTGCTCTTCTATTTTTTCTGTTGCAGATCTTTCTCTCTGCTGCTTGCCTGCCTTTCTCTCTCTGTTGCATATAATTTTTTTTTTTGCTGGACTTGCTTAGCCGACCTCTCTTTTTTGTCAGAGGCGTTCTCCATCAAGGTAAGCTCCCCTCTTTGCGGGTCTTCTTCAATCGTCTATTCCCACTCTTCTATCACCATTGTTGTCATGGATCCTACAGCTAGTGTTGCTGCTGACATTAATGTTAGCTCTCTTCCTCCAAATTCTTTCTCCCTGGTTCCTGGACTCACAACAGCAACCAACACAGCCATGGCTCCATCTGCTGCGACAACAACCCTTATTCTCCTCTCCAACACCCAGCAGGTTATCAATCTTAAACTTACCAACACCAACTATTTGTTTTGGCATATGTAGATGAAGTCATATCTACTTTGTCAATGAGTCTTCTCGTTTGTTGACAGCTTGACTCCATGCCCTTCTCCGCATGATCTATCAAGTATGGTTTTTACTGCCTCTACTACCTTCAATTCTAGCATTTCCCAAGCGTTTCTGACTTCGAAACAGCAAGACCAACTCATCCTTAGTGCTCTATTATCCTCTCTTTCGGTTGATGTTTTTCATCTCGTGGTTGATTGCCCGACTTCTGCTAGTGCTTGGAGCACGCTTGAACATGCTCTCGCCTCTCCATCCAACTCTCGGATCATGCAATTGCATGGCTCTCTTCAGGATCTTCGACAAGGTGATGATATTGTCACTCTCTACTTGCAACAAGCTAAAGGTTTGTTTGATGAATTAGCTGCGGCTGGCAGACTATTTGTCTCGTTGATTTCAACCTATATGTGTTTCGGGGACTTCGTGGTGAATTTCATGATTTGGTTACGAGTCTGTCAACTAAAGCTAACCCTCTTTCGTACTCTGAGCTCCATAGTCATCTGTCTACTCATGAATTCATCCATCATAGCTCGCTACCATCTATTCTGCCTACTACACCCCTGCTGCCCACACCTGCGCAGCCTCCCTTAATATATGTTGTCCAGTGTGGTTTTTCAAGGTCTAATGGTAGTGGTTTCATGGCTCATTGGGGCAGAGGCAAACGGGGTGGCTGGCGGCATCCTCGCAGCAACTTTCCTTAGTCCAGCGGTTAGTCTTTTCATGGTGCTGGTGGTGGTTCTCCTTGGCCGCAAACCCGTAATTATGATGGACAGTGGCAGTAACACCATCAACAGTTTACAACACTAAACCAGTGGCCACGACAACATATAAAATTTCAGCTCTGCCACATCTATGGATATTCCGCACAGCTGTGTTCCTAACTTGCTCATCATGGCAATCAAGCCTCGGCCAACCTCTCCTTTAATGCTGCATTGGTTGAAGATTCTGCCATTTGGTTTCCTAACATAGGTGCGAATCACCATGTTACTCCAGATATTACCGATATGACACACGCAAAACCCTATCTCGGTAATGATCAATTGCATGTTGGTGATGGTAAGGGACTTGTTATATCTAACACCGCCCATAATATCTTCCATACACCAAAATGCGCCTTCTCCTTGTCCAACATATTACATGTTCCACATATTAAAAAAATATTATTACTTGTTCAACAATTTTATCGTGAAAATTCTATTTTTTTTAATTTCACTCTTCTATTTTTTATGTCAAGGATCTTACCACCAAAGAAATTCTCCTTTCCAATCAAAGTAAATATGGCCTTTATGTCCTTTTTGTGCTTCTACCACAGCCCTATCGCAAGCGTTTTTGTCCACTAGCATGCCCCCTTCTACTGATATTTAGCATCGTCGACTCAGTCATCCTAATTCACACATTGTTAGTCTCTTAGCATCAATAAAAAGGTTGTATGTACCTCTCATCCTCTTAATTTTCAATGTCAAGCTTATTCGTTAGGAAAAATCTCTAGTTTGTCTTTAGGACCTACGGGTCATAAAACTTCTGCTCCTCTGGAACTTATTTTTAATAATGTTTAGGGCCCTTCTCCTATGCTATCTTATGATGGTTTTCGATAATTTTTCATATTTATGGATGCATATACCAAATTCATTTGGTTTTATCATATTGCCCTAAAATCAGATGTATTCAATGTGTTTCATCAATTTCAATTACTTGTTGAATGTTAGTTCTCTTGAAACATCAAATCTGTTCAAATTGATTGGGGTGGTGAATATCACAAATTACATTCCTTTTTTTAAAACCATCGGTATTCACCATCGTCTCATATGTCACATACACATGAACAAAACAGTATTGTTGAGCGTCATCATCGTCATATTGTTGAAACTGGTCTTACTCTACTTAGTCATGTAAGGCACCTCTAAAATTCTGGAATTATGATTTTGAAACCTTGGTTTATCTCATTAATCATATTCCAACACCGGTTTTGAGCAATAAATCTCCCTTTGAATGTCTATTTCATCAAACGCCTGATTATGCCTTTTTATGGACTTTTGGTTGTCTTTACTTTCCTCTACTTCATCCTTACAATGCTCATAAGTTGGACTATCTCTCCATCCATGTGAGTTTTTAGGTTATAGTCCCTCTCATTTAGGCTATTGTCGTCTTGATTTGTCATCTCATCGCATCTACATTTCCCGTCACGTTCGCTTTCATGAACATGTTTTTCCATTTTTTACGTCTGCCTTTCCATCTGCATTTGTCCTCCCTCGGCCCTCCTCTCTGTCTTCTATTGTCTCTAGTCTACCCTTTCTCACCGTCTTTCCAATTGATTACTCAAAAACCTTCACTTCTGTTGTTAAACCGACTATTGTTCGATTAGTCCTCATGATTGCATTCTCTAAGGGTTGGAAGATTCGGCAACTTGATGTTCATAATGCTTTCCTCAATGGTTCACTTCACAAGGTTGTTTACATAAAACAACCCCTAGGTTTTGTCAACCCTGCCTTTCCTACTCATGTCTGTCGCCTTTACAAGTCTCTCTATGGCTTAAAACAAGCACTAAGAGCCTGGTACATGCGACTAAGTGATTTCCTCATGTCTATTTGTTTTTGGGCTTCAAAGGTTGATACCTCTCTGTTTATTCTGAATGTGAATCATGATATTTGTTACTTACTTGTTTATGTGGATGATATCTTACTTACCGGTAACAACTCTAACTTGATTCAACGCCTTATTACCTTACTGAGTTCGGAGTTTAACTTCTTGATTTGGGTGATGCTCATTATTTTTTAAGGATTGAAGTCGCGCCCACCAGTATGGGTCTCGTGCTTAGTCAACACAAGTATGCTCTTGATATTTTGAGTCGTGCGGGTATGTCGTCATGTAAACCCGTTGACACACCAACTTCTATTTTTAAAATTGATTTGCAGTCTACTGAGATGTTTTCAGATCCCACTTGCTTCTGCCAAATTATTGATGCTCTTCAGTATCTCACCTTTACTAGACCAAACATCTGTTATGTTGTGAACAAGGTATGTCAGTTTATGCATGCTCCTACCGAAAATCTTTGGAATGCCGTTAAACGCATACTGCGATACTTGAAAGGTAAATCCTCCTTTGGTCTCCACCTTACTCGTGGCTCTTCCTTATCTATACATGGTTTTACTGATGCCGATTGGGCTGGAAGTATTGATAATCAGAAATCCACGGGTGGATACATTGTCATTCTTAGCAACACTCCCATTTCATGAAAATCTAGCAAGCAACGCACTGTTACTCGCTCCTCCACTGAAGCAAAGTGTAAGGCCTTAGTTAATGGTACTGCTGAGGTTCTTTGGCTTCGCTATCTTTTGTCAGATTTTTGTTTCCCTCCTAGTTCTGCTACCACTATTTGGTGTGATAATTTTGGTGCTACTTATCTGTTTGTTAATCCGATCTTTCATGCTCGTACAAAGCATGTTGAGGTCGATTATCACTTTGTTCATGATCGAGTGGCTAAAAAGGAGATTTAGATTATCTTCATCCCATCCAGAATCAATTAGCCAATGTGCTTACAAATCCCCTTGCTTCCTCGATTTTTTCTTCTCTACGTTCCAAGCTTCATGTGGATAACTTACCCTCAGCTTGAGGGAGTGTATTATGAAATGTGTTGTAAAATAGAAAAATATTATGTTTCCTCTTGTATAGCTTTATCATGTGTAATAGGTTACATTATAGAGGAGTTGCCTTGATTAAGATACTCACCAAATTATTACAAATCTCTGCTTTAACTGCTAACCAGCTTACTCCATTATTTCCCTCGAATGTAATCCCTTGGTCGATCTATGTATTTATCAACTTGCTAGATCATCAGAGCTCAGAAGGCTAGAAGCAGCTATCTAGCCGCAGGGGGTGGTAGTGAATGAGAGCTTAAAAGCATATATTTATCCTATGACTATCTTGTTACTACAATAAAAGAGAGTGAGGAGTCGAGTATATACATCTTCGAAATACCAAGTTTTCATTGCATACCCGGAGATATTATTACAACTTTCCTATATCTTTTGTATCTGTTGTTGGTTAATATAATAATATCTCTGTAGACACAATTTTGAGCAATTTTTTTGTTTCTACAATCTCAAACAAAAGTACTAAACGAAACAACTTTCACTTTCCATAACCAAAATGAAAGAAAGCCAATCAATTCGTGTTATGATTCTCTATTTTCTACTCTTTGAAGCTGAGAAATGAGAACAACAGCTAAAGCCATTAATTAGAGAAGCAAACTTATTGAGCTGTCTTATTTACTATTTGCTTTAGGCATTCAAGCCTCATTTATAATCTATAGAGGGTGAAAACTCCAAAACTAGGGGTCTTTGAGACTCTAAGCCAGTTAATTCCTAACAAGATACGAGGGAAGCAGTTTTTCGGTAAACTCTTCTTGGGTTAGAATGCAAAATTCCATTACCTTAACCACATGTCAAATGGAGTGGAAGACAGAAAGCAAATCCAAGATTTGGTGCACCATCCTCTGTTTCTGTGGATCCTTTTTGTTTGAATAGTGATAGGATTCAAGATAATATTGACAAATTGTATAGCTAGAATCAAGGCAGTAGAATAGCTAATGTTTAGGCTATAAATCAGGAAATTGATACGTATAACGTCTTTGTGATTTACATGTCACTATAATATAAATACATCAAATCCAACCCTTAAGTGGTTGAGAGATTCTTCTGCTAAACCCTTTTCTTCTCTATTTCTCTACAATATTTTATCCACTCTTTCATGGTATCAGAGCAAGACTGCGTATTCACCAATTAATTAAAATCTCCCTCTTACAAAATGACCACTCCAGTGTCATCATCGTCCTCTGTCTCTGTCACTTCTTCCAATCTTCCCATCTCCCTTGCTGCGTTAACAAACAATTTCTCAACCCATCTCAATTCTGATAATTATTTGCTCTGGCGAGATCAAATCACTCCTCTTCTCATCTGCAACGATCTCTATGGCCATATTGATGGCTCTGATCCGCCACCTTCAAAAACAATTATTAATGAGGGCGTCGTTACCCCAAATCCTGATTATACCCGTTGGTTCAAAATAGACCAACTTGTTGTGGGAG
>Ga0325404_1008887_pt1 | contig 10274 bp, 8 predicted proteins | sample PopdelMetagenome_18_FD_205664 | JGI IMG/M metagenome (GOLD analysis project Ga0325404, IMG submission 205664) | Populus deltoides microbial communities from Bellville, Georgia, United States - Xylem-Control-R1 | ecosystem: Host-associated > Plants > Phyllosphere > Stem > Wood/Secondary xylem...
AAAGTTAATATAAAAATTAAATTTTAAGAGATGAAATTGAAAAATAAATATTCAAAACAAAATATATATAGTAATCAAAAGTTTGAGGACCAAATTTGATATAATCAGCAAATAATATGATATTTCTAAATTTTTCACAATTTCTGAAAAGTGTTTTTCGCCCAAATTTTCTAGGAAAACACTTTTCTAGAAACCAAGCCAAATTTTTTTTTAACTGTAAAGTGTTTTTCATTAACCAACTTTTCTAATGATAAACAAACACAGGAAAGTTTGAAAAATGGTTTTTCAAAAACTATTTTTTGGTGAACAAACATGGACTAAATATTATTCTAGGCATACTTATTAAAACCGGGAATCCAACCCAATCAGCAAACCAAAGTTGTTTTATAAAATCAATTGAAAACTTTTTCTTATTAAAACTAAATCGATCTATCCATAAAATATATGTGCAACGAGTTAATTATTTAGCATATGAAAAACATCCCGTGTGTATAGAACACAATTAAAAAAGAAGAAGGAAAGTGATCAAGAAGCGACAGAAGCAGTGTAAGAATGACATAACATTGACACCAAGAAATTAGATTTTCGTGAGATGTATGTTTATTCTTCACATTTCAGCTCTTTATTGGATTATCTGAATATCAGGGATTTTAGTTTTAGGCGTTCCTCTTGTAATGTACTGAAATTAATAGATAATTTTTTCCCCCTCTTCCCAGATCTCAATTGTTCCTATCTAGAACGGAGCCCCAGAGCCGGTAAGCTGGCTTAGAAATTGGCTCTTTTTTTTTTCTTCTCCCTTTAGTAAAAGGAGGAAGACACCTAGTAAAATATACAAGCTTTTGTTTGCCTGCGAAAATGAAGTTATCAGCCACAAATGTTGATTCCATCGTCGCTCTCTTTAATTAATTGACTTTACAGATCCTAAAGAGAAGCAAGAATTAATCAATTATTATATATTTTCCTCAATTAATTAATAGGATTTACTCAATCATGCATGCATGCATGCCAAGTTGTTGTTTTTAGAAGAGTCACAGGACGGGAATTGATTGGAATTAAATATTTTCCTTCCGGAAAAAGCAGAGCTTGTTTTGGAAAGGCAAGTTTCCCACTGGAAGAAACGGGCTGGGGAGCCTGTACGTAGCTCTCGCCTAGCATGCTGTCATTCCTTATTCGTGTATTTGATGGAGCCCTTGTAAGAAGATGCATCTTTTATGAATTCTTTTTACCAAATACAAGCTCAGAGTGATCAAAGCCAAGCTCAGAGCTTCATTTCTCCAACGAAACCAGTATGGAAATCGAGAGGAAAAAAGAGAGAAAGAACTACATCTATTTACGTACGTACATGGTTTGAATAATGAAAGGTCCAGATGCCAAAGGAACTCTGTTTTGGTTCTTGAGACTGACCATCCTCCTGTCTTGGTGTCTCTTTCGTGTAAGAGCATGACAAGGAGAGTACATAATTCGTGCACGCACCCATTGGTGAAACATACAGGTTGGTGGCACGAAATAAATCCGAGTGGGAAAACCATAAGAAAAAACAGATTTATCAGCATGTCTGGGAGAAAAAGAAAGCAGGAAAAACAAAAAGAGCCACAGACAGGGAAAAAAGAAAAAGTGAAGATGGAAAAAAAAAGAGAGAAAAAAAGAAAGCGAAATGAGAGAGAGAGAACACACACACACAGCCTCTCTCTCTTTTTCACCACCTCCCTCTAGTGATGGCGTGGTTTGCTTTTGCTTTTTCTCTCGACAGGAATCTTTGAAAATCGAAAGGCATCCTTTAAGTAAAAATAAAAAAAAGGGGGAAATATCCCGATAAAAGAAAAAAAAAAAAAGAAGAAGAGTTAAAGAAATTGAGAATCGAAAGACATGATCCCGTTCATGGGTACTATGTTTGATCGATCAAGCATCCGAAATCATGATGGGTTGTTCATTGATTTTCTGAAAGCTTGCAAAATGGAAATTCAAGAAGGGTTGCTATGATACTGACATGATCTCCAAGTATATTTGGATATTGAATTTTGATTTAATTAATCATTTCTTTTACCATTTTAATCACATTTATTGGTTTAATTAACAAGCACCCGCCTTAAATGAATTTTTCCTTAAATTTTTATCTTAAAAGTTCCCTAAACAAAGTATATATTTGTGATTGTAATTTTTTTGTTTGGAAATATATTTAAATAATTTTTTTTTATTTTTAATATTAATACATCAAAACTATTAAAAAAAACCTAAAAATACAATTAATTTAATATTTTTAAAGCAAAAATAATTATTACAAATTGAACTAGAATTCAAACCTAAAACTTGATATTAACAAGGTTGCATTATCTAAAAGTAGGATGATGGACGGTCCTAGAGCTCCGAAATGATGACTAATGAATAGAATTTGGGCATGCATATGAGCGAGCTAGCTAGTCCATGTGATATAGACATGGTGATCAGGATTGGAATGCGCTAACCTTGATTAAGGAAAGAGGTTATCCAGGATTTAGCACTATCAGATCCAATTGTCAAACAAAACTGAACCTGGACATCTAGACAGACTGACATGAAATTAAGGATATAGAGTAATAATAGCCCCAAAATAGTCCTTTCACAATCGAGTTCCCCTAGGCTAGAGAATTTAGAAAAAATAAAATAAAAATAAAATAAAAAAAGACTGTCTGAGTGGGGCATTCTAAATTCGTCGCGTCGATTTTCTTTTTCTTTTTCTTAGCATTTCTTTATTTTTCCCGTTGATTCCATCATTTTTTCTCACTCTCTTCCCCCCTAACTGTCCGTTGGAACCAAACAGAAAATCCCCCCCTCACTCTCTCTTTCTTTCTTTCTTTCATTCTAATATGATCAGAGGGTGCATTACACACCACCACCGGTTATGAATCCCACCACTGAACCACCACAACTTCAGCCACCCCAACCACCGCAACCCCACCGTCATTCCACTTCTTGTGACCGTCACCCAGAAGAACATTTCACTGGTTTTTGCCCTTCATGCCTCTGCGAGCGTCTTGCCGTGCTCGATCCCAACACATCCTCCGCCGCTTCTTCTTCCTCTACCCGCAAACCCACTGCCACCGCCGCCCTTAAAGCCATCTTCAAGCCTTCTCAACTGTCTAGCTGCAGTAATAATAATAATAACAACAACAATAACAAGTCGTCTTCATTTTTTCCTGAGCTCCGCCGTACTAAATCCTTTTCTGCCTCTAAAAACGAAGGGTTTTCCGGGGTTTTTGAGCCTCAAAGAAAATCTTGTGACGTTCGAGAGAGATATACTCTTTGGTCTCTCTTCACTCAGGACGACGAGAGAAACCCATCTGTTAAAAAAGAGCCCTTTAAAGGAGGACCTGAAATTGAGGCTGTTGAGCCCAGAATTTCTTGTTCTAGTGTTCGAGGTCCGGTTTTTGAGTCTAAAGAAGAAGAAGAAATCGAAAGCGAAACCGACACTGAAAATGAGAATGCGAATACCAGCGTCAATGCTAATATTGGTGGAGATATTTTGGTTAATGGGGTTTTAGAGGAGTCTAATTTGACTGCGAGAAATTCGAATGCAAACCCAATTGATGAAATTATAGAGGAAGAGGAAGACGAAGACGAAGACGAGGACGAAGAAGAAGGGATTATTATAGAGCCAGAGCCAGTTCACGAAACAGTTTTGGAGGAGCTTAAGACTATGAAGGACCATATAGATCTTGATTCGCAGTCTAAAAAAACCTCAGGGAGGGACTTGAAAGAGATTGCTGGTAGTTTCTGGTCTGCTGCTTCGGTTTTCAGCAAGAAATTGCAGAAATGGAGGCAAAAGCAGAAGCTTAAGAAGCAGAGAAATGGCGGTCCTGGTTCAGCTACGTTGCCTGTAGAGAAGCCAATTGGGAGGCAGTATAGGGAGACTCAGTCGGAGATTGCTGATTATGGGTTTGGTAGAAGGTCTTGTGACACGGATCCGAGGTTCTCTCTTGATGCTGGGAGGATTTCTTTTGATGATCCTAGGTATTCTTTCGACGAGCCTCGTGCTTCTTGGGATGGATATCTGATTGGAAGGACATTTCCAAGAATGCCTACAATGGTATCTGTCGTTGAGGATGCTCCTGTTAACGTTGTTAATGTTGTTTCAAGGTCTGATACTCAAATCCCAGTTGAGGAACCGCCGCGAATATCTATGAATTCAATCAATGAAGATGATGAAGATGAGACTGTCCCTGGTGGGTCTGTCCAAACTAGGGATTATTACTCTGATTCTTCATCGAGGAGGAGGAAGAGTCTTGACAGGTCTAATTCTATTAGGAAGACTGCTGCGGCTGTGGTGGCTGAGATTGATGAGTTGAAGGCTGTTTCCAATGCTAAAGTGACACCAGCAACTGTGGATTATATCCATGGACCTAAGCTGGTGGTTCCTGATAGGGATTTTAGGGATTCGAACTCGAATTCTTTGAGGGATGATTGCTCTGAGAATTTTGACATGGGGTTCAGAGACAATGCATCTGTGGTGGGGAACGGTGAAAGGAAAGGGGTCAAGAAACCTCGGAGATGGAGCAAGGCGTGGAGTATTTGGGGTTTTATACACAGACGAAGTGTTAACAAAGATGAGGATGAGGATAGGTATAGCAGAGCAAATGGGGTAGAGAGGTCCTTTTCGGAGTCTTGGCCAGAATTGAGAGGGGAACGAAATGGAGATGTAAGGGGGGGTTTTAATCCGAAGATGTTGAGGAGCAACAGCAGTGTTAGTTGGAGAAATTCACATAATTTTGGCGGTGGATCTTTTAGCAGTGCAAGGAAGAGCAGTGTTGAGACTAATGGGAATGGGAGAAAGAAGAGGGATGAGTTTGTGTTGGAGAGGAATAGGAGTGCAAGGTATTCACCAAACAACATGGATAATGGACTGTTAAGGTTCTACCTGACGCCGTTGAGGAACAGTCGTCGAAATGGTTGGGGGAAGAGTAAGTCCAGTCATGCACAATCCATTGCAAGGAGCGTATTGCGATTATACTGAATCGGCAAGTCCATAAGGTGTTTCTTTGGTTTAATGTTAATTTTGATGCATTTGTTGTGTAAGCGCACATGCCTAATGTATTCTTCATCTGTTGGTTGGTTGGATAAAAAGCACCCCTAAATTTGTTGCCTTTACTGTGAATTGCATTGCTTCTTTTCAATTATTCTAATAACAAGAGATTTTTAGTGTTCTTTTCTCGGTGTCTCCAGTCACGCTCTTGTTAATTGCTGAATTCTTTTTCCCGTCTCGCGTTTTGTTATGCTGATTTGTCTTTTTACCAGAACTGGTTAGGACAGAGAATATGCGTGCCTCTGCCTATTTGTGCAGATGTTCTTGGCCTTGAATTTAATTGGTTTTTTCCTTCTTCTTTTCATCCTTGTCCTACATAGCAAAGATTTTGCTGATGGACTGTGCGAAGGCTGCAAGGCTGTTTCAGACATCTTACTCAAATATTTGGCATAGTACATATTCTTTGGGACAAAAGAGTTTCATGATGTGGGCTCATGCTCCCTTTTGTCACTGTTTCCAAATCAACAATGTACTGCCAATTCATTCAGTATTGAAAAACCGGCAACTTTTTGTAATTTGAGTAAGGTTTCTCTGATTTCTTTGTTATGTTCGTGGAGCTTCAATGGTCCTCTGCGCTGATAATACATTTGCATGGATGGATAGAAGATCATGTCAACATTTATTAAAAGCATTTGTTGTTTCTTTCTTCGTTTCTTATTTTTTTCCCGTATATTTGAAGTCCATTCCTTCTGTGCTAAACGTCATATCCAATTCAACTGACATGACCATCTTTTATATCCTGTGATTTTGTCAAATTATCCCCCCATTGGTGGTTGAGTCGGAACTTGGGATCACTTGGGGTTTGTCAAAAGATAGCAGATTTTCCTGTAATGTAAGTGCATGAACTTGTTGTGAAGTCATTGTGAAGTCATTACAGTGTTTTCTCTCTCCCGTGGAATGCTGTACTCTCAGTTTAGCTTGTGGTTTTGCTGTCTACCATGGTGGATGAGTTCCAAACAAGTATGCCCTGCACAAGCGTAGGAGTTTATCTAATTACACTGCGCAGGTTTTTACTCCATTCTTTTCTGGCGGTGGCTGTTCCTTTCTGAAGTTAGAATTGTTCCTTAACAAAGCCATGGAGAAAGCTTTCAGTTTCTGTGGTTTTACTTTTACCATCTGCATTTTGTGAATGTCAACCAACCGTCAATCCAAAGCCTAAACTTGCAAAATGAAGACAAGGAAAGAGCTTAATAGCCCTTTAAATTCTCTGTGAAGTATTGCCAAACAATCCAGCCATAACGTTTACTAGTGGTGGGCTACACAACATGCTCCTTGAACATCAGTAGGGCTCAAATCCCATTACCAGAACAGAAATCAAGCTAAGCAATGATTATTTCATATGATTTACAAGATTTTTGTTCTCGTATTTGGAAATCAAACGGTCTACCCGATCAAATCAAATAAGATTGAGATCATGCTTTCTGCTTTTTTCTCTATATCTGCAAAAGCTCCATGATCAACAAATTTGCCTCTAAAGTCAAAAGGTAACTAGAAAAACATCCCAGCATGTTCTCCTTCTTGGATGATATAAAGAAAGAAAGAGAAAAGAAGGGAATGGCTCGAAACCCAATGAAATATCAAGTTATTACTTACCCCATTAAGGCTTAAGTTTGAAGTGGGCAGTGACACTCATAATTTTTATATATTGCTTCTCAAGAATTGTGGGCTGTAATGGGTAGTAGCTCATTTTGTCAACGGTTTTATACAGCCCTTGTATAATTTTAACGCAAAAACATGCACTTTTTTTTTTGTTTTCTAGTGATGTTTTTCTTCAACTGGAATTCGGCTATATTCTTTTTTTTGTTTTTAGTGTACTTTTAAGAAAATATTAACAAAATAATACAGTTGTTTTTTTTTAAAAAATAAAATTGCACAATTTATACTTGTTATAATTAAAACATACAATTTTTATAATTTATTGCTATTTAGAATAACGATATCCTTTAAAAAAATATTAAATGACAAGATAAAAAAAAAAAAAATCTCAGCAACACATCGAAACTCTGATTATAGCACCATTGACATCATCAGAAAGATCTTGACAAAATAAATCCAACAACACTAAAAAAATCACCAATAGTAACTTGAATGGGTTACACTTGCAACAAAAAAACAAGTTTGTCCCTCTCATATTATCGTTATTTAATTTCATTAAATTCTATGTATTTTTGAGGTCTTTTTGTTTTTTTTTCTTCTTTTCTCTTTCTTTTCTTTTGCTTATTTAATATTGTTTTAAAGAAGATATAACTATTATGAATAGCAACCAGCTATAAAAAATTATGTTTTCTAATGTGCTATTCCATCAATATTTTTATTTAACTGGAATTTATTTTATTTTTTTAAAAAAATCCCTGGAATTCGCAACCGCATCTTAACCCTATTTTTTAGTTCCCAGTGCTCATAAATAAATCCCTCTGCAACCCCGTTTCAAGCTTTGGTTCCTTGAGAAACCCTCTACTGCATCATAAAGTTTTATTTACCATCTGTGTCCCAATTTTATTATTCTTCATAAATTTCAAAAAGTTAACAGAAAATTAATTTTGAACAACTTTTTTTTGTCTAGTTTTATTGATATAAAATTTAAAAAATGAAGTTTGAGAAAATTTAGAGTTAGTATTTCTTACAACTCGTTCTGTTAATTTTTCTATAATACAAAATTTTAAAAAATAATTAATCAAACCAATGTTATGTTGACTTTTGAAGAGTTAAAAGTACTCATATTCTTATATATGATTAAAGTTTTTCAATTCTCGATTACCAGTAGCATGCAATACGATGAAGTAATTGGATGGATTATCTCGACTCACCTTTTTATGAAAAATAATTAATAAATAAAATTATAATGTCAAATAAATACACGTCCTCAAATGGGCTCAGCTCACTGGCAAAAGCACCTTATCTGCAATGGATTTATTTGGCATGTCAAGCCCATCTAGCATCTTTCACACGATCTCTGAGGACAGAACGTTGAGATAGCAAAGAATGCCGTAGGGGTTAACTGGGCAAAGCTCATCATGAAGAACGCTCCCATAAATTATTTGAGATTCACCATAAAATAATTATGGCACTCATCATTTTGTGTTAATGGCTTATTAGTGAATCAGACTTAGATGATACTATAGATTGCGATTTCTGGAGAGGATAAACAAAGATACCGACCAAGCAAGGGTAGAATTGCCACAAGTTAGATCTTCATATATGAAGAGTAAAATATATTTTTTTATATTTTATTCTATCTTGAAAAATACAGTTATTTTGTCGACCAAACAAACGCTACTAAAAGCTTATGCAAAAAACAAGATGCCAAACCAAGCCTTAGATTGCTTTAAGAAATTGGAGGAGATTTTTGGGTGCAAGCATGGAATAAGATCTTACAATGCTTTTATCAAAGTCAATCAGTTAGAAAAAGCAGTTTTTTTTTTCCGATTATTTTGAAACAGTGGGTATCTTGCCTAATTTGCAAACATATAATATTTTGATCAAGATTTCTGTTAAGAAGAGACAATTCGTCAAGGCATGGATTGGATGTGGGGTTAAGATTTAAAGCCTGATGTGTATAGCTATAGCACTATGATCTGTGAGAGGTTTAAAATGAGGGTTTGGTGCGTGCACTTGAGGTGTTTGATGAAATGTTTGAAAGGGGCTTAGTTCCTGATGTTATGTGTTGTAGTATAATGAATAAGGATTGATCGGTTTTTCAAAAGAGGAGAATATGTCAAGGGGAAAGAGATTTGGGAAAGGTTGGTTAAAGGGTCCTGTGTTTATTCAAATGTGGTTACGTATATTGTTATGATTTATTGGGTTGTGTAAAATGAGGAGGATTGATGAGAGCTTGGAAATGTGGGAGAGGATGAAGAAGGAATGGATTCGTTTCAGTATAGCAGTTTGAAATGTGGGTTATGTGAGGCGGGAAATTTTGATGGAGCTGTGAAGATTTATAAAGAAATGGGGGGGGGGGGGTATATTTTTCAAAAGAAAACAACTTTGAAGAGGAATCTATAAGGAGAGTTTTGAGTTGTGGGTTATAACGAGGAAGGAGAATTGTCGCAATGTTGTTAGTTACAACATATTTCTTAGTGGATTGTCTGAATATAGGAAGGTTGAAGAAGGGGAGTGGAGCTGTTTCTGTTTGGGAACTCATGCGTAGGAAGGGGATTGGAGCTGATTCTACTACTTATGGAGTTTTGATTCATAGGTTGTGTAAGAATGGTCATTTGAATAAGGCGTTGACGATATAGAAAGAGGCAGAAGATGAAAGAGATAAGCTGGATGGTCTTGCACATTCCTCGATGGTTGATGGGTTAAGCAAACAAGGAAGAGTAGATGAAGCTTTGGGCATAGTGCATCAGATGGATAATCATGGCTGTAAGTTGAGTCCTCATGTTTGCAATCTATTGATTAATGGGTTTGTCCGAGCTTCCAAAGTTGAGCAGGAAATTCACTTTTTCAGGGAAATGGAATCCAAAGGTTGTTCTCCTCCTCTTGTCGTCTATAACACTCTTATAAATGGTCTGTGCAAGGCAGCAAGATTTTGCCATGCATATTCTTTTGTAAAGGAAATGCTAAAAAGAGACTGGAAGTCAGACTCGATCACTTATAGCTTATTGATAATGGCCCTCTACTTGTGGCGCCAAGCTCTTGACAAGGGTTTGGAGCCTTATGTAACATTTTGATGCATGGCCTTGCTCTGCTGGGAAAATGGGAGATGCTTTGCTGTTCTATTCAAATATGAAGCTGTCGAATTGAACTGTCTTCCCAATCTTGTTACCCATAACACACTTATGGACGGGATTTAAAAGGCCAGCGAGTGTGAAAAGGCATCAGTGATGTGGGCTTGCATGTTCAAACATGGGTTTCAGCTGGACATAGACACTATGATTACTTTAATTGCAGGCGATGTTGTTTTCGTGTTGTCATGGCAATTCTTGCAGATGTGATTGGATCTTCCTCGTGACAAACCTGAACACAACCTTCAACCATCTGTTAGGCAAACAGCGAGCATCCACGGCCCAGATAGCCTATCTAGCCCTTCAACATCTAGTTTTTACTTGATCATTTTAATCCAGGGCCATAAATCTTCTTTTTCATTATGGACGAGTAACGTTCAGTATCAAACATTTTGACTCCTAGAAGTCCCAAGTATGTTATCTTTCTCCTAGACCTTTGAATTCTTATGACATTTTGACTCCTAGAAGTCCCAAGTACGTTATCCTTCTCC
>Ga0325404_1008891_pt1 | contig 10272 bp, 9 predicted proteins | sample PopdelMetagenome_18_FD_205664 | JGI IMG/M metagenome (GOLD analysis project Ga0325404, IMG submission 205664) | Populus deltoides microbial communities from Bellville, Georgia, United States - Xylem-Control-R1 | ecosystem: Host-associated > Plants > Phyllosphere > Stem > Wood/Secondary xylem...
TTTTTTATCATTATATATACATAATTATATAAACAAATTATGGATAGTAATGAAGATTTTATCTTATTAGATATTATTCATGGTGTCAAATATATATAAATTAATTAATTTTTATAGACTTTTAAATAGAAAGAAATACAAATAAAAATTTATATAAAATTTAAAATAGTATTTATCTTTTTTATATTAATCTAGCTATTAAAGATATTATAATAAGTTTTTGTGCTTCGTAGTCAATTTAATTCAAATAACAGTAATATATTTATTCACATTATATTATCATAATTTATTGCTGAATAGTTTAAATATTCCTCTTCATAACACAATAATCAAAGCATAGGGCAGCACAACAAAATATAAGAATTTGATTCACTTACGCTAAGTTTGTTTTTGAATAATCTCTGTTTAATTTTGCATTTTAAAAATGTTTTTTAAAAAAATCAATTTTCTTATTTTAAATTAATATTTTGTGATTATTTTTATATTATTTTAATGTACTGATGTCAAAAATAATTTTTTTAAAAAAAATTTTATTTTAATAAACTTTAAAAAACAACAGCAACCACTCTCAAACACACTATCTTGCAAGATTACTAAATCCCACCGTAATTTTTAGATTTATTAAAAAAATAAAAATCAGATCTAAAAAATTAAATTAAAAAAAATTAAAATTAAAAAAAATCTAATTTCATTAAATATTTAAAAGAAATAAATAATCATCATCATAATAAAAATTAAATCTAACAAGTAAAAAATTAAAAGATATTAAGATTTAAAAAATATATAATTTCATAAATTCTTTTAAATAAAATAAATAGTAATGAAAAAATTTAAAAACAAATTTAGTAGATAAAAAAATTAATTAAAAAGACAGAAAAATAACATTTAAAAGATTAAAAACTGAAATTAATGTAAAAATCAAATTTAAAAAGATAAAATTTTAAAAAAATCAAAACAAAATACATAACAGTTAAAAAATTAAAATTAAAATTTAATATAATCAGAGTGTTTTTAATATCTTTTGTTTATTTCCAGAAAACAAAGAGGTAAGAACAAATGTTGCAGGAAGCAAACTCGAATCAAGTAACCGGGAGAATCAGCCAGTTAGTTTCAGTGATACTGGTATACGAGTTAGCCTTAGTTGAGGCTGTAAGCACCCAAAAACTGCAATAGGAGACAGACAAATATCGCCTGCAGAAAATCTCAAGCACCATCGTTGACCATTAGCATAAAAGACGTTTTACAAAACAAGAAAACTTCACCACCTATGATTTGAGTTTGCAAATTAGGTCTGCATAAAAAACCAAACAATTTAGGCTGGGAAGTAGAGCAGAACAGACTGTTGAATTCTATAGGCAAGGTGAAAACATTGTTGTGTATACTATCAACTAAAATATCACAGATCAGCTCTGCCCGGGTATCTGGGGAATGGGATGACATCTCTGATATTGTCAATTCCGGTGGCAAAAAGTATCATCCTCTCAAAGCCCAAGCCAAATCCACAATGTTTTACAGTCCCGTAACGTCGCAGGTCAAGGTACCAGTCATATGGTTCAAGAGGCAGTCCCATCTCAGCAATTCTGCAATGGAGAGTGCCCCAACAAAAAAAAAATGCACAAGTCAGTACATAAATTACAGTTAAACGAAAAACAACTCTGCATAATCTAATGTTGGACCATTCAAGCAGACTCCCCATACCTCTGCTGAATAACCTCATAGCGCTCCTCCCTTTGGCTTCCACCAATCAATTCTCCCACCTGCAATAAACCACAACTCCGATTTGAATGGGAAAAAGGTAGGCAAATAACTACCATGTTACATGTAAGAACTGATCACATGGCGTACAAACTTTAAAATGTGCGCAGGGAAAGGTTTACCTTTGGTACAAGGATATCCATAGCAGCCACTGTCTTTGAATCATCATTGAGCCTCATGTAGAAAGCTTTTATTCCTTTCGGATAGTTGTACACAATTACAGGCTTCTTAAATATCTCCTCTGTCAAGTATCTGTATGCATAGACAAACCAAGCCATTGGTGCATGCAAATCAAATGGACAGAATGTGCTATGGAGGCAGATTTCCATACCTTTCATGCTCGGATGCCAAATCAATCCCCCATTCCACACTCTTCTCAAACTCCTTGCCACCCCTCACTGCCTCCTCTAGCAGTCGCACTGCTTCCGTGTAAGAAATACGCTCAAAAGGGGTAGAAGAAACCATTCTTAGACGGTCAATACAACCTTTATCATAAAGCTTTGCCATAAGTTCCATGTCATCAAAGCACTTGTCGAGTAGCCATTGACACATGTATTTCACATATGCCTCCGCACAGTTCATGTCATCCTACAAAATTATGCAAAATCAGCTCACAACTAAAATATATTTTACATAACATATATACATAACAAAGAGGGAAGGGAGCATCCTACTCCATGTCAAGCACAAATGATTCCATCACTTTAGTAAAAACCAGAGACATTAAAAGAATTAACCTTTGCTTCATACATAAGATGTTGGCCTTTATTCAAGAATAGTGTTTTTATAAACACAAAATAGTAGTCCCAACGCCATATTTTACGAGACAGCTGAACAGATCCATAGCATATAATATAAATCATGTAGTTAAGTAAATTCGTTGATAAACAACACATCACTAACAATTCAGTTAAATGAAGACCAAACCCTGCAATTACTGGCACAGACTCTAGAGATCTAGGGTCTTAAGAGTGTACAAAAGCCAGATAAATCAATTAGAATAGCAAATAGTAATATACCTGAAGATCAGCGAATGCTATTTCAGGCTCCACCATCCAAAACTCAGCCAAATGCCTTGAAGTGTGAGAATGCTCAGCTCTAAAGGTTGGTCCGAATGTATAGACACTAGTGACAGCACAGGCATATGTTTCAACTTGAAGCTGGCCGGAGACAGTCAAAAAAGCTTGACGGGCAAAGAAATCTTGAGCATAATCAATCTTGCCATCTTTTTTAGGGATACCAGGTTTAAGCTTAGCTCTTTCCTCCAGCCTTGAGAGATTCTCTTTAGCTATTTTTAGTCCTGCGACTGCAGCACTAATATCGTCCCTGGTTGCCTTGGCAGCTTTGAGTTGAGCAACAATCTCACCTTTCTGCATAACAGTAAGCCTTGCAGCTTCTATGTCAGCCTCTGTAGGAGGAGGGTTCTCAATCAGCTCCTTGTCGAGCTTTTCAGCTTCGTTAATCAAGGTAGTAACTTGAAACATTTCACCGGCACCTTCACAATCACTTGTGGTGACAATTGGGGTGTGAATGTATAGAAAACCATGCTCTTGAAAGAAAGAGTGTGTGGCAAAAGCAAGTGCATTGCGAATTCGAGCAACTGCAGAAATCTACAAAGAAACATCTGTCAACAACATAATGAAAAAAAAATGCTAGTACATACATACATACACATAAACATATACACTTTCGAAACAAGAATTAGTAGGATTCAATAACACAAACTAGAATAAACAAAGAAGCAAGAATTCGATAATACCGTGTTAGTTCGTGGCCGAAGGTGAATATGATCCCTCAAAAACTCAAGAGAGAGCTTCGTTTTGGGAATCGGGTACTTTGCAGGATCGGTGGGGCCTACATGGAGCACCCTTTCAACACGGAGCTCAATCTTCTGCTTTGTACCCTCAGGAGGAACCTTAAGCACGCCCTCAACGGACACGCAAGTCCCAGTCTGCACAAGCGTGCTCAGATCTTCTACACCAGCATCCACAATAACCTGAAGGTTGGCTGGACACGACCCATCGTTCACCTCCAAGAATGCGAAGGAGCCCTTCCCTTGCTCTCTCCCGGTCTTCACCCACCCACCAGCGCGGACTCGATTCCCGGCCAGTCCAGCTCCGCCATCGGGACGACACACGATGGATCGGACCGGGACTCTGTCGGAAAATGGGTGCTTAAGAGATGCGCCGTCGATTATGGCCATCGCTGCGAGTTCTGATGCTGGCGGCGTGGCCGGGTCTCCCATTGGTTGGCTAAGTTTTTGGTCTAGGGAGAGAAAACTGTAACGATGCCCTAATTCAAGTTTTCCATGCACTCCCTCCACATTTTATTGGTGATTGGGTGAAAAAGGAGAGAGAAGATTAAGCGGCAGTGAGGACCATAGTAAATAACATACGTGTCATCATATTCTTTGGTCTGATTTATTACCAATGCTGAACAGAGCGTATGATCGGTTCTTTCCGTGTCCGTTGATTCTGGGGGGAATAAGTGCCCCACCCTTTAAAGGCTGGATTCTTAACGCTTGGTATCTTTTGATTCTCCTCGGAGCCCATGCATTTGGTCACTACTAGTCAACGGTTTGGTCAAAATTATTTCTTAACGTAAAAAAATGCAATTTATTATTAACATGTTTATGTCTTATAACAGTAAAAAAGAACTATTATAAACTTAAAATTCAATCTGTTTGTTTATTAGAGATGTCAGAAAATATTAAAAAAACTTGATAACTACAGATGAAACGGGGGAAGTTTAGAAATAATTACATATTAAAATATTTAATTTCATGTTAGGAGTCCTTTAATTTTTTTTAAGAGAAAATTATCTATGACATTCTATAATTTCCTTTCCTAGAAATTACATTTGCTTATTAAATTTTAAAAAATTATAATTTACAACCTGCTCAAGACATATTTTAAATATAATGAAATGACCACATTATCTTAATGTAAACCTCGTGCTTCTTTCGGTGTATATAATTTTACTATTCCTCCTCTCATGTTTCACTCTGGATTATAATAATAAGATTTTTGAAAATTTTCAATTTCATTCTTAAACTTTGTTTTAGCGCAATCAAGCCTAAATTAGAGCTTAATTGAATGTTGTTTGTGTGTGAAGATTGAATTGAAAGACAGGGGATTAAAATGCAAAACAAGGGTGACATGGGTTGTGCGTTCAAATTTATTTGTAAAGTGCATTTTTGTCATTTATATTTTTTTTGTTGCTATAAGATGACCGGTCCTTTGCATTTTTAACAATTACATTTCGGTACTAAACTTCGACCCTGTTTGTTTGCTGGAAAATAGTTTCCTTTTGGAAAGTGAATTCCGGAAAAGTGAATTATTTTTCGATATTTGTTAGTGTAATGGAAAAAAAGTTGGAAAACACTTTCTAGTGTTTGTGTTTGGTTATGTCATGAAAAATGAGCTGAAAAATAATTTATTAATGTTTTATTTTTTTCAAGTTTATTAAAATAATGAGGAACAAATCTTACAAATTAAAAAGTTGAATGAGAATGAAATTGAAAAAAAATATAATTTCATAAATTATTTCAAATAAAATAAATAATAATCAAAATAATAGAGATCAAATCTAACAAATAAAAAAATTAAAGATGAAGAAATTAAAATAATAATAATAATTACTATTTCATAAACTATTTCAAATAAAATAAGTAACAATCAAAAGAATGAGGACCAAATTTGATAGATAAAAAATTTCAATTAAAAAATGATAAGAGAAAAAAATAACAATTATAAAAATAAGGACCAAACTTAATATAAAAATCAAATTCTAAGAGATGAAATTGAAAAAAAATATTCAAAACAAATATATATATAGCAATCAAAAGTTTGAGGACTAAATTTAATATAATTAGCAAATAATATGATATTTCTAAATTTTTCATAACTTTCAGAAAGTGTTTTCTACCCAAAATAAAAGGAAAACATTTTCCTGAAAACCAAGCCAAATTGTTTTTTAACTAGAAAGTGTTTTCCATTGACCAACTTTTCTAATGACAAATAAACACAGGAAAGTTTGAAAAGTGGTTTTCAGGAAACCACTTTCCGTCACACAAACAAGGCGTTCATTTTTATCATTTTTCAGTCCATAGTAGTGAGATGAGAGAGAGAAAATGGCTAGAATCCAGCCTAGACAGAGAGAAATATTATTTTTTCAATTATGACCATCAAAACGTTAGATTTTTGTTCCAAATGGTTCCATATGATAGGGAAAGTTTGATTTAAGTGTTTTTTTACCTTGAAAATTCCTAAAAAACCAGTTATGAGATAGGAAAGAAATTGGTTTCCAGGTTGATTTTAGATTTTTGACCGGTTTTTTGTGCTTTTGAAGGATAGGGATTGGTTTAAAAAGGTTGTTAGGGTAATTTTTAAGTGTTTTAGGTTGAGAATGGGTTTCTAAAAGAAAAAAACTAGCCACCCTGATTTTTCGGCCACTATGGTGGCCAAAATTTAGGTATGACAAGTGACGTGTCGCCTACCATTTTTTTTTTAAAAAATTGTCGTTTGCCCTAGTATCTAACAAAAAAAATAATAAAAGCCCGCGTATGGGGCTTTTAGGCATGGGCCAAACTCTAGGCTTGGCCTAGCCTAGCTTTTTTTATTTCTTTATATTTGATTTTTTTAATAATAAGCACTATTTGATATGTTATTTTTTAAAAATAAATTTTGGGTTTATGTTTTAATTAGATTATGATGATTTTTTTAAGGTTACACTTTTCTAAACAGGTTGAATAAATCAATTAATAGACAAAAGGATAATTGGATTAGTAGAGGTGCATATTTTTTATATGGCATGAATGTGGAATATAATAAATTGTCAAGAAAGACAAAAGGTAATGTAGATGTAACATAGGTGAATTTATGGTTTTTCACTAACTTGACCCAAAATTATGCGCACGAGCCTACTATCTTTTCTTTATTGGTTACCAACTCTTATCAAAGTTCACTATGTAAACACTAGAAGAAACTTTTGATTTTTCAATGTGGGATTGAAAGTCCATTAGTATATATATTATATGTTTACAAGAAGAAAGTTGTGTTTTTCCAATATGAGATAAAAAAAAATTTGGTTTAAATACTTCAACTTAAAAGGAGAAGATAATATCTTTTTAATGTGGGATAAAAAATCTTTTGAAGTAATCTTTTAAAGTTTATTATTTACAACATGTATAACTTACATCCACATGAATTATTTTTTAAATTTTTAACATGAGAAATTAAAACCCCAATTTGTTTTTAATTTTCTTAGGTTTATTGGGTTGATGGGCCGGGTCTGATAACTATGGTATTAGGTTGGTATTTTATTCATTAATTGCTTTTAATAGTTTTTTTCTCAATTTTATCCTTCAATATTGGATTGGTTGAGGAATAAACTGCATGATTTATTTTTGCACAGGGTTATGTTACTGTCTCAAATAAGTTTTTATTTTTAGGTTGGTGCATAATTTTGTTACCATATATTTTATCATATAATTAAAAAAAATTTAGTAAACTCAATAAAGTCCATGACACGGTTCACTGGCAAACTGAGATCGATCTAATATGTCATTGTCTCAATAATTTTTGTTAAAAATGTTATCATCTTGAAATTTTATTAAAAGTTAAGCCATGTTTTTACCAATTATTAAGATTGTATTTGGATCCATGAAATCAATCAATTTGATTCGGGCTAACTCTTGCGCGATTTAATTTGAAACTCGAGTTAGGCAAATAGTTAGATTGCGAGATTTCAAATTTGAACCATTAAGTCAGGTTGAATAAAACAATTAAAGAATTCTTCAGGCTCTTAATATTTTTTTTTATATTTAAAAACATTTATCTAGTCTATGGCGTAGCGTGGGTCAATGGACTAGTATTATAACAAATAGAGACACCAAACGACCAATCATGAGACTCTCTCTCTCTCTTCTCGACAAACAACGATGAACTTTTTATTTCTCCTAAATCAAATAATAAAATTACTATTAAAATCAATTTCTCAGAAGAATTCCTCTTTTTGCATGGTTGTTTGCACTAGGTAGTGGAATCTATACATGTTTCATCCTCAAAGCAAACAATAAAAAGGTGTTATTTTAGTTTATTTTTATCTCAGAATATATCAGTAGCATAAAGAGTACAAAAAAAAAAAGAATGTCCAAAAGTCATTTTTTATTGAATCTGCCATAGTACACAAACAAGGGAGAATTTGGACCCAAAAAATTAATAAAATTCTCAAATTTAGTATAGTAGTTTTAGGAGTCCTAATCGCACCCCAAATAAAATTTGAGCTCATTTGGAGATCTTTTTTCTATAGTAATCAAAGTTGAGATTAAAACTTGTCGTAACAGATCATATTCATATTAGAAGAGAATTTCAGGTCAAATAAATTCAGAAAATTTCTCGAGTTTTATATACTAGGTTTTAAATTTCTAATCACACCCCATATAAAATTTGAGATCATTTGGAATTCGTTTGCTATAGGAACTAAATTCAAGATTGAAATTTGTCGTAACAGGTCTAATTTGCGTCAATAATTCAAACTTGTTTTGCTGGTGTTATTTTTCAATTATGACAGTATAATAACACATAATTGATATATTTAGGTTTCATTTAAAGTTTTTATATAACCTTTTCATCTTTTTTTCTTTCGCGTCTTCAAAAACGTTCATTTTTCATACAAATTCGCTTGTTACTCGTAAAATTATAATTGTAGTTTTGTCTCTGCTTGTTTTCATATTGTTCTTGCTTCTAGATTCATAAACACATATTTGAATACACTGCTAAGGTTGTTATATTTGGTGTTGATTTCAGTCCCGTAAGAGTTGAAGAATGGCACAACAAGAGAAAAAAGACGCAGCGAACATATTTGATTAAAAAACCAATATTTAAGTGAAACATGAGAGAAGTGTAATGAGGAAGTGGGTGAAAAATATATATTTCTTATCAACTAACCAATTTTCATATTCAAATATGTCGAAGGCAAGCAACAACATTGTACTATAGAGAGGAGAAAATGAAATTGTAACTTAGTTACGTATTATAAATCAATGAATAGATCAGATGACCAATGAATTTGGAGGTAGGTTGGAGAGGCATCATGTTAATGATTACGATAAAGTTCAAATTAGGCTTGATCAAAGACAAATTAATGCTAGGATGGATGTGGGCAAGTTAACATTAATGTGGATGAGTTTGTGGCTAATAATGCGAACATGAATGATGTGTTGGTAGTGCATGAGGAACATTTTGGATAACAACAGAATTATTAGTTTGTAAGGGAAAGATATGGTGATAATTTTGGCCACAGGAATAATTATAGGTATCAGTACCATAATGAGGAGTTGGAGGAGATGATGCATATGACTGTAAAGATGAAGAAACAACTTAAACGAAAGAGTATCATTTGACAAAACCAACCATTAGGCCCTTTAAAACCTTGGAAACCCAATTGGAAGGCTAACACTAGGGGTGTTCCATCACATCAAAATGAGGAGGCTAAGGTCAAATACCCTAGAGAGAAGAAATACACATTGGTCGTTGTTAAAGGTAACAACGTTACTCTTACTTCATGTAATCAAGATATTAAATGCTTTCGTTGTCTAAGTTTTGATCATATTGCTTCACAGTGTCCAAACAAAAGAGTCATGGTTATGAAAGCTAAAAATGAGGTTGAGGGTGGTGGTAAGGATGAAGAGGAGAAGATGTCACATTAAAGGATGATGTTTGTGTTGAGTATCTAGTTGAGGGAGAGGCATTTATGGTGATGAGAGCACTAAATATGCATATCAAGGTGGATTATTTAGAAGGTTAAAGGGAGAACATATTGCACACGAGATGTCATGTTCATAATAAGGTACGTAGCTTAATTATAGATGGTAGTAGTTGCATTAATGTAGCTAGTACTAAATTGATGAGAAAGTTAAACTTGTGCACTACCAAATATCTCATACTTTATGAATTACAATGGTTGAATGATGGTGGTAAACTAAAAGTGAATCAACAAGTTTTAGTTGTTTTTTTATTATTAAATATTGTGATGAAGGTTTATGAGATGTTGTGCCAATGCAAGCTAGTTACTTATTTCTTGGTAGACCATGGTAGTATTATAGGAGAGATAAGCATGATGAAGTGACAAATATGTATTATTTTAAGATGAATGTAAGACCTATAAATTTTATATCTTTAACAAATTGGTTGCAATCTTAGTTCACATCAATTGAGTTTCGACACAACGTGAACCCAACGCAAACAAAGGCAACAATGACTTACAAAAAGGCATTCACTATGCAAACCCAAATGTCAATGTCTCTAACTAAATATTGGAATGAATAGGAAAATACCTTATTCTTTTTTTGTAGTTGTAATGTATTAACTTAAATGAACAAAGTAAAAAAAGTAAATCAAAACACACATGCAAACATCAACAAGAAAGGAAAATATAGAATACATGTTTAATATGCTAGCTAAAGAGACCATAAATGAAGTATAGAGAACAAGCAACAAGCGAACAAATATAACA
>Ga0325404_1008899_pt1 | contig 10267 bp, 9 predicted proteins | sample PopdelMetagenome_18_FD_205664 | JGI IMG/M metagenome (GOLD analysis project Ga0325404, IMG submission 205664) | Populus deltoides microbial communities from Bellville, Georgia, United States - Xylem-Control-R1 | ecosystem: Host-associated > Plants > Phyllosphere > Stem > Wood/Secondary xylem...
GATCTCTTCTTTGCCAAGCTCTCACTGCGGCGTTCACGCTGCTCCTTCAACCTGGTGGCAAGAAGCTTCTGATACTCTGCTGCCTCAGCCTTGGCCTTTGTGATTCTCTTCTTCTTGTCAGATATTCTTGCACGCTTCCTTTGCAAAGTCAAGGGAGTAACCAACCTTTGAATTTTGGGAGCCTTGCTAACCTTCTTACCTGCCAACCCAGAAAAATGGCATTGTTATTTTTGTTAAATCAATACTTAACTTTATTGGATTATTATTTAATAAGTAATTCTTTGGAGACCTCATTGAATTCAAATAATAATAATAAATAGTCAACAAAAGGAATAATGATATAGCAACTGACCAGATTTGGTTGTAAACGTTCGGCGGTAAGTGTTGACATACTTCCGGACATCGTCCTCCTTAGAGAGGTTAAACAGTTTCCTGATCTTTGATGCCCTCTTTGGACCTCTCATCCTTGGCTTCTCAACATCTGTCAGGCCAGGAAGATCATTCTCTCCCTTCTTCACGATGACCAGGTTCAAAACAGAGAGATCTTGACTAACAATGCATCCACGAACAGACTTCCTTCTGCGCTCTCCATTTCTCCTCCCGTATCCACGGAAGCAAGGAGTACCTATTAATAAGCACTGTATGCAAATTAGCTGAAACACACAAAACACCAAAATCCACATGTCTACAAACACAAGCAGAGGAACAAAGCTGCAAACCTCTGTGCAGCAAGAGACGAACACGGCCTGGAGTTAGAACTCCTTGCTTCATTGGGAAACCCTGCTTGTCACACCCTCCCATAATCTTAAAAACATAACCCTTGAATTCCTGTATAATACAACCAGATGTGTCAATATAAGAAAATAAAAAAACACAACATCACTTTGAAAGACTAGCTCAGCCAATTAGCTCCTGGCAAACACATACCTCGCCCAGTGCATCTCCACTGACTTCTTGTGAGATCCTCTTGTCAAAGAACGCTCGGCTGCCATAAAAAAGAATGAAAAATTAAAAAATAAAAAGAAAGCTTCGACATACGTTCACTAAGATGAAGAAAGTGAAATGATAATTCACAGAGGAAATAAGGCCAGGCATAAAAGACACGTTTCGGAATACACTATATAAACCGTGTTTCATTATGCATTATGCTAACTAAGCCATAGTTTTCCCCTAAAACGTATTCTACGAAAAACCCAATCTCGCCTTTAAGGTTCAAACCCAAAGCGAGAATCATAAAAAGCCAAATATTTCAAATTTAATGACCTATAATGCCCCCAAAGAAAATCAACACCACTTCTTAGTTCCATGATATTTGATTGCCTAGGATGCAAACACAAATAAGTTAAACCCAAGTCCCCATTTAAGATAAAAAAAATCGAAAAAAAAGGAAATCAAACTTTCCCATACCCATACTATAATCCCATATCTAACAAGCTCAACTTCATTCAGTTCAGCTCACAATTCACATCAAATTCAAAAATTTCAAAACAAACGCACCACACGAGATAACAAAACTAATAACATATTAGAAAGAGATAGAGCCATACAGTTTCTGATCATCATCGATTTCAAGCTTCTTCTGGCACCCAGTAGTCGGATTTGCAATGTTAAACTGCCCACCAAAAAAAACAACTCAGAAAAAAAAAGGTTTTGTTTAAGAAGAAGAGCAGTAAGAGAAATTGAAAACTGAACCTTCATTTTGAATGGAGTCTCTCACTACACAGCACCCAGGTTGTGTTAACGAGACAGAGTATCTTCCTGCTCTATTAGGGTTTCTTCCTCTATATGGTTGCAAATTAGGGTTTTTGATTCTTTTTTATATGGAAAGAGGGGGTGCTTGCGTGTGGTTTAAATAAATTAGTTAAATGTGTGCTTGCGTTTAGATGTGAGCACGTGGATTTATATTGGTTTGATGGGAAATGGAACCGGTGATTAGGACTTCTGATTTTTGAGCTTATCATAGAGAGATGTATTATAGTATTACTCCGTTTTGGGCTCCTGTGCTTGATAGGTTGGGTTTTTGGGCTGTGGTGGTCCATTCAATCTGTCTAGTTTAGGTTGAAATTTATGCTTGTGGGGAAATGATGTAGCCCGATTTCGGAAGAAAGTGATTATTTTCATTTTCCACCCTTAAATCTTAGGGTTTCAAGTTATTTGCCACTAATGTTAATTTTGTGTAATATTCTTTTCAAATTACCTTCTGAAAACTTTCATTAGTTCTTGAGATTTTACAAGCAAATTCCATAAATCTAGTTGTTGAATTCTCTTAAAAAATGATTCCGAGAAGAACTTTTAATAAGATTAGCATTGTTATTATTTTCTATCTTGACTTTCTCAAAAGTTTCATTTCCCCTAATTCGGTGATTAAAATGTAAAATCCAAAAAATTCGGTAGTAATTAAAAAAAAAATATTGCATTATTATGTTATTAATTGATATTGTTCATTGATATTTGAGGTAAGCTGTATTATTCAAATTGAATTTTATCATGTCAAATTCTCTACCCTTGAAAGTTCGAGTGCTGGATGACGATCTCATATGTGGAGGGTATTAAACAAATTCTTTACACTTGCAGGTCGTGAAAACTTCTGTAAGTGTGTCATTTAATAGAGTGGTGCGTATTTCATGATAGCTCTTGCATTCCTTGATCGATCTCTTCTGATTTTTTCTAGGGTTATTATCCTTTTTAGGAGAACAATCTCGCATGGAAGACCTCTCTGGTAGATTTTTCTTAGCGAAAAAGGGGAGGCCCATGGCGTAAAACACTTGCTTCTTCCACTTATATATGGTTTGTCATGGCCTACTTTACTTTCAACAAGTCTTCTGTTTAGTGGAGTGTACAATGTTTTCCACAAAACTATTCTCTTTACTCCACTTATTAAGGCCTTAAAAGCCACTTACTTGATTAATTCCTTAAATTTAAGCATTTCTTCATTAAACCCTTTTAAATATGCTTGCGTGGACTCATCACCTGTCTGAAAAACCCCAAAAAGTTATGGAGCTTTTTTAGCTGGAATGCTTTTATTGAACAGCACCACCAGCTTGGTACAAAGGTCACCAAAGCTTATAATAGATCCTGGCTCCAAATTATTATACCATACACGTATTGACCCTTTGAAAGTTGTGGAAGGTTTTTGCACATGGCATAACTATCCTAGATGACCAATTTCAGGTTGCTTCGTACATTTTATACATGTTCTCTTAGGTTAGCAAAACCGTCATAATTGTCCAAAATCATCTTGATGGAAATATAATCATTGGGTATACAAGTACGCAACACCCGTTTTAACAATGAAGAATCTCAAATTTGATTGGGGGGGGATTTTCATGCATATACTCCCCTGCAGGCTATTTTCAACTCCTTTGTCTATATGGTTCTAGGAGCTCGAGGTTTTTAACATAGAATGATAAGATCGATGGCTAGCCTCCATCTCGTGATGGCCAGATGAGCGTTTAGAATAACTGCTATGTGCATGAGCACAATGATGATACGAACACCCTATGGAAGGGCTTGATGACCATTAAGGCTAAAAAACCCCTAACGCTTTATTCTGCCTAAACTCATTTTAATAATGCAATTGTATATAGACATTGGGTATAACTTTATGGTTGTAGAGCTGCAAAGGAGGGTGTAGCTGCAAGTGTCAAGACTTATTGAGAAGACAAAGTCTAATTTTACATTTGAGCTACCAACATAACCTAGGTGAAAAGTTGCACTTGGTTGATGTAGTTGTTGAAGGTTTGGTTAGGCAGAAGTTTTTGTTGTGGCAGGAAGGTCTATCACACATCCTATTCCAAGAGTATTTTGATTATTTTCCTTTGATAGTAGTAATTAGAGATGTCAATAAACCACTTCTAGAAGAACAATTAATGGTTTTTTTATTAGTTTCCCACAGACAACATAAATTAAAGATGTTTCAAAATCCAATATGTTCAAGAATAAGGTTATTTGGTATTTTGATAGTGGTTAATCACACATTCAGGTTAATATTCTTTTCTACAAAGCTCACGAAGTAGATTGTAAAAGGCCTAAACACATGGAAAAAAATTCCTTTTTAGTGGGGTTTAGGAACCCTCCTATAATAAAAAGTGAGTTACTTTTAGTAAGAGATTGTAATAAATACGAGAATGAAATTTAAATTCTAAGAACAAATATGTTTGTTCTTGTTTTTGTATGGTAAATGCTCTAAAAATAAAAATACGAATACTTAGAGAATGAAAGTTGTGAACTCTTTACCTTGGTGGTTCATGGAGTATTTATAATCCGTGAACCTTGTTATTTTGATGGAGTGAAGAAACTAGAGAGTCATTTTCTTCTGTTGGCATTAATGAGAGATAAATATCTCTTACATAACATCAATGAGGAATAAATAGCCATTACACATCATTATTGAGATGAAAATATGAAACACCATTGAGAGAGTTTTTATATATCTGTTGATGCAGGGAGACAAATATCCTTGACAAGAACATTTCATATTAAAAATTTTAAAAATAAATAAACAGAATCTTATAACCCTAATATGGACCTATAACGACCTTCAAACCAATTTAGCTTGACGCGTAGCCAAGCCTAGAGGCAGTTGGTCTGACAACTCGTTACACCTAAATTCACTTACTCTCAACATGTGGTTGGCCTTATGATGTTGGGTTTGGTAGCTTGTTATACTCATGTTTGCCTGGACTCAGAACATAGCTGAACCCAAGTATGTTGGGTCTGACAACTCGCTAGATCCATATTTGTTTATGCTCAGCACATGGACGATCCCAAATATATTGGGCCCGAAATCTTGCTAGACTCATGTTTGCTTGGACTTGGTACCTGAATTCAAGTATGTTGGATTTAATAACTCGCCAGATTCACGTCTATTTAGACTCTATTATTAAATTTTTTAGATAGAGACTTGACTTTTTTATAAAGCGTAAAAAATATTAATTTATTAGTTTTTCTATGGGGAGGGGGAGGGGGAGGGGGAGGGGGGTTTGAAAGCCAAAGTTTACACCTATGACAACGATATTGTCTTGAAATAATTGATATTTTTATAGTAATTAATTAATAATATGATTCATGAAAGAGGTGAACTGAAAAGATCCAAGAAAAAATATTATATGATCAAAGATAATTCATTTTAAATCATCAATGTTACAGTTAAATAAAAGAACAATTACCACCTATAATTAAGTATTGATACACATGAGAATTCAAAAACTGATGAGTAGAACCTATCCAGAGTAGAAGAGTGGGATCGTCATGTACGTCACAAAATAAACCAGTAAATATAATAAAGTATACTAATTAAATAAATAAAAAAACAAGATCCGAGTAAAATAATTAAAGATCAGTCATATCGTAAGAGCTTATGTAGCTATGCATTTCAAATAGAATATTTCTTCTTCTTTTTTCCTTTTATTGAGGTTGACTTGCACTAAACTATGGGACGGGAGAGAAATGTCAATTCAGACCAACCTTATCATTCCACTAATTTCATTAAAGCCAATACAGACAAGGGTTCTAATCCACTTTCCACTTCATGTCTTTGTCTGTAAGAGATTAAATAGGCAAGCTAAGACTTTGGGAAATAGTTTTAATATGTGCATAAGTAACCCCTTGGTTCTCCCCAGAAGAAGTCCTTTGGTTTTTTTTTTTGGAATTGGTTTAAAGGATGAAGAAAATGCGCCTGTATGCTATATTTTAGAGGAAAAAACAACGGATATGATGGAACCATCAACCATGTCTGTATTGCTAGGATTCATACACAGATGCAGCTGCAAGATACATGGCAAGGCAAAGAATTGTGGCGTCTGATTTGACATAACCCGATTAAAAACACTGGTTAACCCGTGATCTAGGATAAAACCTTACCCTCATATATTTATTTATTTTTGTCAAGACAATCCTGTAAAAATAAAAAGTATCAAGCACTACTTGGAATCCATCCATGTAAATAGGTAACACTGAGGAGAGGAGTATTGGCACACTTGTAATCGTAAAAGAGGAAATTAAAAATAAAACCTATGGTGTTCAACAATCAGCAGCCTCCCACCTTGTATTACACCATTAAATAAAATCAAAGCTATCTACTAACAAGAATTGTAACTTGAAGAAATAAAATATTAGCATTATGTCCATTCTGTATATTATACTTCTGTAACTAACCTTTGTTGTTTAAGTTATCCATCCGCTTATACAATGGAGCTCCTGAACAATGTTTATGCAGATCTTGTCATCCTTCAACAAAGTTCTTCGTTTATCTGCCAATGTGCTAATCTAATGAGCGTGGGTTCATGGAATCCTTAGCATTAACTAGGTCGATATTATTTTATGACATCCAATAAAGTCAAAGAGGATTTTGGGTTATAATACAACTTAACTAGAAACAAGAAACAGAATTCAAGAGAGATTTTTCAGAGAGTTCAAGAGCAAGAAGCAATACAGCATATCAAGTGCCTGAGACCAACATCGCCCCAGTTTTGTACAGATCATTTGATTCCCTTAGACAAGAAAAGGATGCCCTTATCCTCTACTGGCTTTTTACTAGGATTGGGATAGTAAAGCAAAGCTATGCATGATTTTAAAGCTGGCACTTCACATTGCACAAACAAAATCACCACTTGTCTCTACATCATCTATATCAGCATCAGAATCTATGTCATCAAGATCCATGCTCCCACCAAAAAAATGACCACCAATTTTGTGCCCCTCTGCAGGTTTCCTAGCCTCTTGAATTATAGCTAATATCTCTTCAATACTTTGTGATTCTTCATTTCTATCGTCGATTTGTAAGCTACCATCCTCTTCTTCCTTTAATTCCACAGGGAAGCTCCTCAGAAACCAAGAGTGTGTTCTAATTTCTGGGATGGTAATTCTCTACAAAATTTAAGCCAAAAGGAATCAAAAAACACAGTAAGCACCGCTTAATAGAATGCTAGCAACAAAATTACAACAAAAGACAGTTTTTCCATCACTTTCTCAGGGTCAGCTACAAAAATCCGAGATAGAAGATGTTTGCATTCCTTGGAAACTCGAACATAGTCCGGAATCGAGTAGTGGACACTAAGAATCCTCTGCCATTGGTCAAATAGTCCAGTTTTACTAACACATCAAAGCATATGATATTAATTAAAAGGGGTCAATTAATATTAATGCTGTATGTTAACTAACCTGAATTGTTTTTCTGAAGTTTCTTGAATCTTCAGGATCTTCAAACGGATAAGCCCCAACCAGCATCACATACAAGGTAACCCCACAAGACCAAACATCAGCTATCTACAATTTGAATAGTCAAATAGTGATGCTAGATGTTAGGTGATCAAATAGGTCCAGGAAGAGATAAACAATAACAAGATTGAAATGGTCTTAAATACCTTCCCATCATACTCCTTTCTTGAGAGGACTTCCGGCGCAATATAGGCTGGTGTTCCCACAGTAGATTTGGGTTGAGAATGTAACACAGAAGACTGCATAAATGGGGTAAAACATTGATCATGTGGCTCTAAAATTAAATTTACTCCATGTAAGGTAAATTCGTTAGTTCATTACCTTAGAATAGCCGAAATCACATATCTTAAGACGCGGCGCTGAGGTTCCATCTAAGAGGGTGTTTTCCAGCTTAAGATCTCTGTGGCAAATTTGCTACAGAAAGAGGAGGGTAATTTATCTATACATGGACTTTATCTATACAAACTGAGAATGAAAATCGGCTGAGATTAGTACCATAGAATGGCAGTAACAGACTCCTGATATGAGTTGTTGAAAGAAATATCTTGCCTGGTAATATTTGACAGCCAAAAATGAAAAGATCAAACACCACACAAAGAAGTAATTGAAAGTTGACATTGTTTGGTTCTACACTATACTTACCTCATCTTCACTGAATCTACCAGCATTGCATATTCTCTCAAAAAGTTCTCCACCAGCTGCATATTCCATTACTATGGCTAAATGGGTTGGTGTTAGCAGAACCTGCACAATGAATTCACCTTTCTTAAAACCTGCAAAATGTAAAGACTTATCGAAAAGCTAAGGCAAGGCTCTTGTTTTCAAAATTGATATCTAAGAGTAAATTGGAGCTTGGACTTAAAAATCCCTTTCAAGATTCAAAATCTTCAAGTTCTTATAATTCTTGACATCAAGAATGAGTTTCTTATTGACAGAGTGTAGATTAAGCTGGCTCGGCTTGGAAAGTGCAGGTCCAAGTGCATTCTTATATATCTAAGCCTCCTTTTAAATGAACAAATTGGATTGCAGCAATGAAAACTGAACTTCCATATCAATTCAGATTCTTTCAAAGTTTCTGAAGCTTGAGAGAAGTACCGATCGAGACCTTCTAAATCCATATTTACATTGAGTAAAAAGACCTAGTCACTCGAAATTCTTTTACATTTCATAATCTAATAAGAAGGAAAGACATGACACTTTGCATACCTCTTTGAATCTAATTATATTGGGATGCTTCAATGACCTGTGGTTCATAATCTCTCTTTGAACATGCTCATCAATCTGCAAAAACCAAACAAGACTTCAAAATCACTACTACCATCAAATAAAAGAAAACACCAAGTTGAAAAAAAAATTATAAAAAGAAAGTCTCCAATCCAGATTAATTAATATATAAAGAAAAAGAAACTAGCACAGCCTAGCCCAGATAAGACCACAAAGAACAAAATATACAAGCGTAACATCCACTAGACAAAATCTAGTCTTCGACACATATTTAACGTCTTTACGAAATTCCACCATCCACCCAACCTCAGAAAAAAGAATGAAAGAACATTGCTCAATGAACAGGAGAAATTCGAAGATGAATATATTGAGAGAGAAAAAACATGAAGTTAAAAAAAGATCACCTTTTGGCCTCTTTCAATATGCTTAACAGCAAAGAGTTCACCAGTCGTTCTCTCTCTAACCAGCTTAGCAACACCAAAGTTTCCTGACCCGATATCTTTCAAAATCTCATAACGCTCCATTGTTAGCTAGTTAGCTAACTATAGTATAGCTTCAATATATGTATGAAGGAAAGTAGCAAACAATGAAGAACAACAACTTCTGTGATTCCCTCTATATTGTCTCTCCTTTTCTCTGGTACTGTCTGTCTTCTCTTTATATGTTAGCGATGAGAATCTCCAAAGTTTTCATGGCCAAGAATGAAAAAGGCTGGCTTTGCCTTTGTGGGGCAAGTGATTGGGCGAAGGTGCCCTGCCCTTAATGGACTGTTAAAGGAGAATGAAATGTAATTAAATCTGTGGAAGCTGAGAATGGTGTCAACGGACAAGGACAAGAACAAGACGATGAGACGTTACACGTGGCATCATGTTAGAGGTTAGAATTTCAAGGTGTACTACCACAAGTTGTTAGCCAACGTGGTTATATTTTGGACCGTCCTCTCGTCAAGGCTACTTCAGGGTACTTGCTGTCTTTCGTAATTGTTTTCGGTTAAGTAGAAGAACAAGCAATCTATGAATTATGATGATGAAGATACCTGGATGACGGCATCTTGGTGGTCTAATTAATCCTTTTCAATATTCAGCTATCATTGTATAAGTAGGCTTCATTAATCAATTGTGTACTTAATAATTTCTCTTAATAAAAAGTTTAGGTCTTAAAATGCTCTAGTTTTTTAACAATTTAATATAAAATCTTTTTTAAAAAAAAAATTAAAACAACAACATATTAGATTAACTTAAATCAATTTGAGTTGATCTGTCAAATTCTCAACTTTAATCATGAGATCATGATAACCTTATATAAAACAAATCAAAATAAATTATAAAAATTAAATATCAATCAATAAAATATTAAAGTATAAAATTAAAAAATAAAATCAATTAAAAAATAAAAAAAAAAATTTGAGTCAACCCGAGTTAACTTACCAAATCCACAACTTAAGCCGTGAGATAAAGATAACTATATAAAAAGTAAATTGAAATAAATTATGAAACTCAATTCTCAATCAATTCAATGCTAAAAGATGAAAATGAAAAAAAATCAATTAAAAAAATTACCCTAGTCAACTAGCTATACCCATGATTCAGGTTATAAAACTAGGATAACTTCATAAAAAATTAAAAAAAATGACCCGATTCAACTCGAGTTACCTTTTCAAACTCACGACTCAGATCATGAGACTGAGAGAACCTTATATGAAACAAATTGAAATAAATTATTAAGTATAATTCTCAATCAACCCATGATTGAAGAATAAAAATGGAAAGAACCAATCTACAAACAAGAATTCAATAAAAGAACTTGAGTTAACACATGTTAACCC
>Ga0325404_1008900_pt1 | contig 10266 bp, 6 predicted proteins | sample PopdelMetagenome_18_FD_205664 | JGI IMG/M metagenome (GOLD analysis project Ga0325404, IMG submission 205664) | Populus deltoides microbial communities from Bellville, Georgia, United States - Xylem-Control-R1 | ecosystem: Host-associated > Plants > Phyllosphere > Stem > Wood/Secondary xylem...
TGAAAAAAACGACCAATATCAGGGCTGACATTTGAATTTGGAAGGGATGTAATTGAATTGATTCTTAAAATTAGATTGCAATCAAGGACTTGATTGAATAAATAAAAAATTGAGGACTGATTTGGAAATTGACTTCTTTAGCACCATTTTCTTTTAAATGAAACGTCATGTTGTGTTCAAAACGATGTCGTTTCATGCACTATTCATTAATAAAAAAAGATTAAAACGGTGCCGTTTTGAACAGCACTATGGATCTTTTTCTTCCTCGAACACTAATAGGCAGGGGAAGAAGAAGATTTTTTTTCCGATTTCCCCTATATATTCTTTTTTTTCTCTCTCACAAAACCCCAAAAAACCAACAAGACCCACACCCCTCTCGTGGCCTGCCATTGGGGTAAAAAAATAGAGGGGACAAACCTTACGGATGGCTCTAGGGCAGCTGCCCAACCACCTTACCCATTAGGTGCAATTGGACAGGGTAAGGTCTCTCTCTCTCTCTCTCTCTCTCTCTCCCCCCTTTATAAATACAAGAGGAGACACAAAAAGGAGAAGATTTTAGTAAGTGGACTGAAAGAAAAAACAAAGAAAAAAAAAAGAAAAGAAAAATGAGAGAAATAAAAGAAGAAGAAAGAAACAAGGGAAAATAGAGAAAGAAAGAAAGGGAAGGGAAGACCGAACAAGGGATAAGAAAAAACATAAGCAAGAGAGAAAGAGCAGCAGAAGAAAAAAATAAAGACACAGAAAATAAGAAAAAGAAAAGGAAACAGAGGAAGAACAACCATTATTCCGCCATTGTTTTCCATCTCAACCACAACAAAATCCCAGGGGCAACACAATGCAAATGCAAGTAGTTCCCGAAGCCAACATATGGATCAAGTCAAATCAGTCATGACTCTTTGTAATGGTAAGGTTATTGAAAAACCCATTCTTGAACTTTGTGAGAAAGATGATGAGTTAATATCTGAGGATAAGGAAGGGGTTGAATCTGAACATTGCAAAGAAAAGACTGATTTCCCGCCAGCACTTCCATTTTCTTATACCATGACCAAACAAAGGAAAGTCAATCACAACTCTAAAATCTTTGAAACTTTTAAGTAGGTAAGGATCAATATACCTTTGTTGGATGTTATTAAACAGGTATCTTCTTATGCTAAATTTTTGAAAGATCTGTGCACTGTGAAGAGAAAATTGAATGTGAAAAAGAAAGTGTTTTTAGCCGAACAAGTAAGTGTTATTCTTCAAAACAATAATGCTTTGAAATATAAAAACCATGGTTGTCCTACAATTCCATATTCAGTTTTTTAAAGTCTCAATCTAGGTGAGTTAAAACCAACTTCTGTAACTCTCTTACTTGATGATAGATCTGTAAAAGTGCCTAGAGGAATAGTTGAAGATGTGTTAGTACAAGTCAATAAATTCATTTATCCTGTGGATTTTAGTGTCCTGGACACACAACCTGTTGAAGCATGTAATTCATTTCCTGTTATTTTAGGACGTTCGTTTCTTGCAACTTCTAATGCATTGATTAATTATAGGAATGGACTGATGAAGCTATTTTTTGGAAACATGACATTGGAGATGAATAATTTCAACATTTTCAAGCAACCTGGAGATGATAATGATTTACAGGAAGTGGACTTTACTGAAAAATTAGTTCATGACCAATTTCAAACCACTTCCAGTGAAATTGAGATTGATGAATCTGATGATTTGCATTGACTATAGAAAACTAAATTCAATGACTAGAAAAGACCATTTTCCTTTACCTTTCAGGGATCAAATCCTAGAAAGAGTTGCAGGTCATGAATTTTATTGTTTCCTAGATGGCTATTCAGGTTATAACCAAATTGAAATTGCATTGGAAGATCAAGAGAAGACTACTTTCACATGTCCATTTGGTACTTTTGCATATCAAATGATGCCTTTTGGATTATGTAATGCACCAGCCACATTTCAAAAATGCATGCTCAATATATTTAGTGATATGGTTGAACGTTTTCTTGAAATTTTTATGGATGATTTTTCTGTTTTTGGCGATTCATTTGATGATTGTTTGACTAACATAGAAAAGGTTTTGAGCAAGTATGAAGAGAAGAATCTTGTACTGAATTGGGAAAAATGTTACTTTATGGTAACAAACGACATTGTATTACTAACTTACCAACACCAAAATCTATTAAAGATGTTAGATCATTCTTAGGACATGCTGGTTTTTATAGAAGGTTCATCAAAGATTTTAATGTAATATATAAGTCCTGGAGTAACCTTCTAACAAAGGATAATATTTTTTAATTGACTGAACATTGTGAAGAAGCCTTTGTTAAACTTAAAAACTTGCTTACTTATGCTCCTGTCATTCAACCTCCTGATTGATCATTACCTTTTAAAATAATGTGTGATGCTAGTGATTATGCTGTGGGTGCTGTCTTGGGACAAAGAAAAGATAAGAAACCTTATGTGATTTACTATGCAAGTAAAACTTTAATTAATGCTCAAATGAATTGCACCACCACTAAAAAAGAATTACTTGCAGTAGTATTTGCATGTGAAAAATTCAGGTCTTATCTTGTTGGCTCACCTGCTGTTGTTTTTAGTTATCATGCAGCATTGAAGTATCTTCTTTCTAAGAAAGATTCTAAGGCTAGATTGGTGCAATGAATTTTGTTACTTCAAGAATTTGATATCACAATCAAAGACAAGAAAGGCACCGAAAATGTTGTCGCAGATCATTTGTCAAGATTGACAACAGATTCGAAATTTGACATCACATCAATCGATGACTACTTTCCTTATGGATCTTTACCTTCCATCTCTACAATGCCTTGGTTTGCTAATATTATTAATTTTCTTGTTTTAGGACAATTGCTAGCTCACTAGAGTACCCAAGACAAAAGAAAGTTTTTGAACGAAGTGAAGAACTTTTATCGGGATGACCCTTACTTATTCAAATATTGTCTTGATCAATTATTTCAAAGATGCATTTCGGACAATGAGGTAAGTAATGTCATTAAACTTTGTCATTCTGAGGCATGTGAGAGTCATTTCTCGTTAAAAAATACGATTGCAAAAATCTTACAATATGGATTCTATTGGCCCACTATGTTCAAAGACACACATGTGTTCTGCAAAGCTTGTGAAAATAGTTAAAACTTAGGATTTATTTCAAAACATAAGGAATCTTTAGATAATCTTCTATTGACTTTTGGGACATATCCTAGTGGCAATATGCATTGTGCATTTCATAACTTATGACCCCATTTTCATAAAGAACATGCTCGATATAGTCTTGGAAATCTGATTAAAAAAGACCTTGTTTGCCAGTTTTTAAGAAAACTGGATGGGAAGCCTATCCCTGACCCATAGAGGGCGTTTAAGCCGTTCTTAGACGTAAAACCAAGGGAATATGCGAGTCACAATCACAACTACCTGTACATATACATGCTTTTTCAAAATAAATAAATAAATAAAGAGAGAGAGAGAGTGTGTGTGTGAGAGAGACTCTAGCTGGCCTACATATAGGTGGTATAATTGCATTCTCAATTTCTCATCTATAAAACATTCTCTTCCTTCCTTTCATTTCTACTCAACCCATACATTCATATATATATATATATATATATATATAAGTAATATTTGTAAGAAATATTTGTAAGAAAACAATATTTCAAGAAGTATGTAGAAATGATAGGTTCCTCAAGTCATCACATAAGAAATATTTGTGTTTTCGGTGAATCCAGTCCTGGGAAAGAAAATGAGTTTTTATAATCAAATCATTTTGGTTAGGTACTAGCTGAGAGAAAGATTCATTTAGTGTATGGGGGAGGCAGCCTTGGGTTAATGGGAGGGTATGTCCAATAACTGTATTTTTAGGAGGTAGTCAAGTTTTGGGGATCGTCCCCAAAGCTTTAACAGAAAGGGACATCATTGGAAAAACAATTGGAGAGGAACTACAGGTCTCTATAATGTCTGATCGAATGAATGCGATGTTTAACCATAAACCTATAGGTTTGTTAAATGTTAATGGTTTTTATGATAATTTGTTGTCTTTTCTTGATTAAGTTGTGGAACAGGAATTTCTAACATCTTCGGCACGACAAATCATAATCTTTGTTGCTACTGCTGAATAATTAATTGACCAACTACAATCTTTCATCCCTGTACTTGATCCCTCCATGAGTCGCATAAATTGGTCAATTATGGAAAGCCGTAAAAAGCTTAGATTGGATTTGAGCCTTTATTTGTAAAATCTTGTGTCCTTTGGTTTTATTAATAGCATTTTATTTTGTTTTGTTATTTCTTATATTTGTTTAAGTGTGTTTCAGGTTTGTCAATGTTCGTTGTTTCAGGTGATGTCTTCTATACTCTATCTTTCTACCTTAGGACATTGAGGACAATGTCTCATTTTGGTTGGGGGGAGGGTAGTAGTTGACAAAAAAAAAACTAACTTACTAACTGTTTTTGATATTATTAAAACCATTTGACAAAACTGTTATTAGGATGGCAGAGTAAGGAGAAATTTTATTGACTCTTGAGACGCATCTTAGTAAATATTCTTATCAAGGTCTATCAGAATACTTCTTGAAATATTCAGGTTTACAAACTCTCGCATTGTTATCACTTGATTATGCTCATATACTCATTTAACAAGTATTCTTAAACCTTCATTTTCACACACACACACACTTTAACATATGATTGTGGGTTGCACATTGGATTATTACATTATTTATGTTCTTTTGTTGAAGGTAACAACCAAGGGAAATGGATAGTATATAATTTGCAAAAAAAAAAACAAATTGATAATATTGATGATAATAAAAACGTAGATAAGTTTGGTTTCGTAGCCTCCCTAACCTAAGCAATTAAGCACGAAAGGGTGTTTTAACACCTAATACCCTAAAGTCAACTAACTTGGGAGCTATTGGCCCAAAGCTTGTTATATGGGTTAAGCAGAAAAGCTTAAGGGAATCAAACATTGTGTCTCAACACCTAATGCCCTAAGACCAACTGGTTTGGAAGTCATTAGCCAAAAGCTCGTTACATGGGTTAAAGATGCATTGTGTTTTAAGTTATATGTATATATATTTAAAAAAAAAAGAGAAAAAAAAAGATAATAATCTCAACCCAATGAAGTTAACATTAAACATTAGAACAAAATATTGTTTTCTTCCAATAAAAACCCCATCATCTATGTTTTCATACATTGAGCACATAAGAAGAAAGGTTTATTAATATTTTGTTTAAGAGGTATTGAGCAGATATATAAATTTAATGAGAGTTTGTTTATCTGGATAGATTAATGGAAGTTGAATGATGAATGCCTTGCTTTGTGGAACTTGCAAATTATTTTTCTATTTTAACATTTTGATTACTAGGGACTAGTAATAAGCTGGTTGGGGGGTGTGATTAGTACTTAAAAGTGCATTTTTATCAAGGTTTTATATCATTATTTTGCATTTGAAGTATCAATAATTCCTTAACTAGAGCATGTTTTATAATAACATGTCTAATAATATAAGGTACCTTTAATTTATGGTAAATGTTCATCTTAAATGCATGCCTATCACATAAATCAAAGGATTGATTGATGAGTTCAACTACTAAAATTGAGAAGACAAATAGAGGGTTAAGCTTAGAAAAGTGATGATGATTCAGTCCAAACTGGAACACTGTTTAGTCATTGAGTCATATCTAGAGCTGTAGATCTTGGATTTCAATTTGGTTTATATGGCTAGAAAGCTAAGACATAGGCCTAAAACATTTATGGGAGTCCAAGACTCAATTCTGCTGTCTGGAAGTCCAAATCTTAGCAACAACAGAAAAGTCAGAATCTATCCTGCAGTCTAGACACTGTTTAGTGTTCAGCCCATATCTCGAGTTCTAGAAGTCCAAATGCACTTATTCTTTTTTTGTTGGAAAGCTAAGACAATTTCCTAGAACTTTCATGGGGACAATCTGTTCAAATTATGACGTTAACAATGACATGTTGTTCAGACAAGAAGATAAGAATTGTCACCAAGTCAAGATGTGGTCACCCACTCAATAATTAGTCATTAAATCAATAGTTCTAAATTTTGGCCTATAAAAGGAGGTATTTACCTTGCATTTAGGCATTTTGGTTTTCAGATCAAGATCATGCATGTTCTTGCTCTCTCTTTATATTTTTGTAATGCTTAAGTTTTGGTTATATTAATCTCATGTTTATGCTTTTCCTTTCATTTCTTTTACTTATTTAACTTATATCTTTTTTTTATGTTCTTATTTTGTTTATTTATGTTTCTCTCTTTCATTATGTTTAGCTAAGTTTATTATGTCAAGGTGAAAATGGTACACTAATGGTGTAAGAATAAGTTTAGTATAAACTCAACATGGACTTTAATGTTTGATACTAACATGTTTTGTATTTGTTATCTTGTTCACTTTTAATACTTTGCTTGTTAAATGGTTAATCTAGATTTATGTTGTATAACCCTTGGTAAAACAAATAATTGGCACTTTCATAACCCAACCGTATGGTATAACTGACACGTGTGCTATGAAAGGAACTTGATTTGTTGTTAACATAAGTTATAATCATGAAGACCTGACAACATTTACAAGTATTAGCATTATTCAAACAAGATAACTAATGTAATCATGTTAACAATTTATAATCCGATTGGAACCTCTTTTATGTGTGGTTTCCAGTTAAGTAATAAAAAGAGTTTATACTATACTTGTTTGAAATACCATTAGTGGATCCTCTAACCTTGATAATTATTTTATCTTTGTTTAATCCTTATATGAATATCACATCTCAAAGCTCTCTTCAACTCCTTTTCTGTTTTATCTATTTCTTTATTTGTAGTTTATATAGTTAACCTCCCTGTGGTTCGACCCCGGTCTTGCCGGGTTATTTATTACTTCGACACTCCTACACTTGGGAGAAGACATCAACTCTTTGGTCGTGTCAGTTGATGTTAGCCCAACACCTTTAGGCTGATCTCGGCCCAACCCCTGTTTTAGGTCGATGTTGGCCCAATTCTTTTGGGCTGACCTTGGCCCAATTTCTTTTAGGCCGATTTCAACCCAGCCAGGATGGGCTCAGCCCATCCTCTTACATATTTATAATATAATAATATTATATGAGCCCATCCTTTTACATATTTATAATATAATAATATTATATATTTAATAAAAATACAAAACAATTCCAAAAAGAATAAAAATCTTTTCAAAAAAAGTTATGATTTTCTCGTAGATTTTTCTACCAATTTTGATTAATATTGTTTTGTATTTTTATATTGTAAAGATACAAATCCGGTATTAAAATACCCGATTTTCTTCAAAATGTTGCATATATATAAATATTTTTTTTCATGCATACGGCCAAGGCTCTAAAAAATATAAGAAAAATTCTTATTGTATTTACATCAAAAAATGTATATGTATCAACATGCATTTTGAGCTTTAATAATCGGATTATTAAAGCCACGAGAACTCGGTCCATATTTCAAAAATACCAAAAAAATGCTTTGTTTTCTTTTAGTATCTAGGATTATGAACTTATATGTAAGATGTATTCCTGATATCAAAAAGGTAGTTCTTTTATATATAAACGTTAGAACAATTAGGTTTTACCCGATAAGATAAAAATCTCATTACCGATGAGGATTTTTCTTAAACTTTAGGCAGATCAACAATTAGAAAACACGACAATATCTTAGTTTTTACCAGACAATTAAACAATGTAACTTACCTTAGATAGGGCGTATTTGGGGTGATAATACCTTCCCTTCACACAACCAGTCCCTGTGCTCGATCTTTAAGACCAGTTAGGGTTTCTAGTAATCAAAAACTAGGTGGTGACTCCCATTTCCTCTTTCCACTAATAAAAAACAAGAAATCCTTGTTTACCACATTTCCAATTTTTAGATATATGAGAGTGGATGCATTTGTCGTGACGCCGCACACGTGCGACATAACGACGACTCCACTGAAGACCTTATGGACTTAACTTTGTTTTTGTCTGATTATTGTGTTTTATTGTTGGGTTTGTGTGTATTTGTTAATATGCATTTCCTTTATTTATTTGCTTATATGCTTTAAATTCAGTAAATATTTGTTCATGCATTGTATAAAATTGCCTCATGCATCATATGTCTTAATGTTTCAAGCACACACAAGCTTATAAGTTAGGTGAGGGATTAGTTATCTGCCTAATGACTATTGATCAAGGTTCAGATTCATGAAACATCCAACTCATATTTGAGTGTCTACTTGATAATGGTGGGCATATATGTTTTAACCATTCCTCGCAACGCCCTCATACTATCTTTACGAAGATCATCACTATGCAAATATAAGACCCTTTTGAGACTAGGTAGAAAGCCTACCTATCATGTAATGGCCTAGAACCTTTCCTTAGAGTATGGGCTCCCTAAATAGTCATCTCGCATGGGTTCTCACCATCCATACCCAATGTGCATGTACATACATTTGTATCCATACACATACATCCATCCATGCACATACATACATCCATTATAAATAACATACATACATGTATCAGGTTGAAATATAAGTCCCCAAATAGTCTACAACACTCGACTTCGAGTGAGAAACATGGAAGATAAAGAGCATGCTCACCGTGACGCCTATTTTCGAGAAGATTTGGAGTCTGTGAAGGCAAGTATGGCTTGCCTCACTAGCTTACTCAAGCAAAAACTTGGAAATGTCTCTGATGAAGGTCTTTCTAACCGACCCGTCATCTTTAATCAGACTTCGACAGCAGTTCAACCTGAAGAAAGAATGACTAAACATGGTCAAGAGCCACAATATAATCTGACATTTGTGTAGTCAGCGACACTAGTATCGGGCCTAGCGGCCATGGATGCATTTGCCAATAAGTCCCACAAGGTCAAGTCATCTGATAGCATTGATCAAAATAAGATGGTGTCGCTGGAAGCCAGAATCAGAGTCATTAAAGGGGTAGACTTATATGACCTAGTACGAGCAGCATAGATGTGTCTGGTTCCAAATATGGTTGTCCCAAAGAAGTTTCGTGTTCTAGAATTCATCAAATATAGTGGAACACAATGCCTCATGACTCACATAAAGTCCTACTGTAATAAAATGGCAAAAGTAATACATAATGAAAAACTATTGATGCATTTTTTCCAGGATAGCTTAAGTGGGATAACATTGAGCCGATACATGATATTGGACAACACAAAGATCCGGAGATGGAAAGATCTGGTGATGCTTTTGTCAAGCAGTACAAGTACAACATGGATGTTGCTCCCGACAGAACCATCTTGTCCAATTTGGAAAAAAAGGACAAAAAAAAGCATAAAGGGATACGCTCAAAGATGACGGGAATCAGTTGCTCAAGTGCATCCCCCACTTTTGGACAAAGAGATGGTTACTCTATTTGCCGACACACTTAAGGTGCCATACTACGAGCATGTGACAGGTAGTTCGGTCTAGCAATTCACTAACGATGTGGTAGTGTGTGAGTGCATAGAGCAAGGTGTCAAGAGTGGTATAATTTCTACACCCACCAAGAAAAACTCGAAGGGAAGGAGGTCGACCATGTTGGAGATGGCTATATAGGTAGGAAAAACCCATTCCAAAACTACCACACTCCATCCTAAGTTGCCAATATCAATCTCAACTCTCCATCTCCTACCAATAAACCTGAGCCCCAAAACTTTTAAGCCAAAAGCCAAATTGGAAATTTTCCAAAGAAGAATTATCAAAAGGTCCAAAAATAACAATCTCTATTACCGCTACCCCTAAATGAGATGTACAGGAGTTGTTAAGCATCGAGCATCTAGCTCCCGAACCTCTAGCACTTTTGCAGCCACCTTACCCCAACTGGTACAAGCTAGAGCTCACCTATGAATACTAAATTAGTGTTACTGGGCATAACATCCATACTTGAACGCCTTCAAGGGAAAGCTTTTGCAATTAATCAAGACAGGGTGGATAACATTGGAAGACACTCCTGATATGAACACGAACCCTCTGCCTAATCATGCTTTAGGCAGTGGATCAGTTTAGTCCCTACTCTTCTTAACCCTTTATTGTCTCTTTCTTCTTATTTCACTCTCGGAACTTTTTCTTTTTTTTATTATTATTATCATGATAAAAATTAAATTATATTGAAAAATTAATTTTTAAAAACACAGAGAAAAATTATGGGGTAACAATCGGGTTACAACATTTACCATAGCTTGTAACATGTACGTGGAAAATTCTTCTCCCTCTCTCCCTCTCTCTCTC
>Ga0325404_1008901_pt1 | contig 10266 bp, 8 predicted proteins | sample PopdelMetagenome_18_FD_205664 | JGI IMG/M metagenome (GOLD analysis project Ga0325404, IMG submission 205664) | Populus deltoides microbial communities from Bellville, Georgia, United States - Xylem-Control-R1 | ecosystem: Host-associated > Plants > Phyllosphere > Stem > Wood/Secondary xylem...
AACCGAGCTGGTCTTCAAAATAGAAAGAAAAGTTTGATGGAAATGATCTTGATGTAGAAGCAATGTCGTGAAAACTACCTGAGGCATTAATTTAACCACCAACTTGCATTCATTTTGGTGATTTTTCTCGTTAATTACAGTGTCACTTTCAAAAAGCACTAATTTAGCGCTATTATATGAACACCATCTGCTTTACAACATTATGTTCAAGGTCATTTGATTGTGATATTTGGATCCTAGCTAGCTAGCAATATATCGTATGAGACGCAATGGCCAGCCTTTTTTTCAAAAAGTCTTACAGGATTGATTAACACTCCTAAAAGAAAAGGAAATATTGATGATTTGGAATAATTAAACGTAACGTACGTGGTTGATACTTTCTCGGATGCAAATACAATTAAGAGAAAGAAAATGGGATCGATCTCGAATAGAAAATCTATATCTCATCGTAGCACAGTTGGTAGCAAGGTGAAAGGATTTTAAACTCATGCAATGAAAATGATTCTGGCGCAGAGTTCTAGCTAGCCAATATAAAATAATGAAGTGGGATTTTGCCTCCCCTTTAAGTGTCCATAGCCCACGTTGCAAGAACATCACGAGATGATAGATGGAGCAGTAATCAATGATATTTGTGTCCTTAGGTCTGCAAATTCAACCTAATCCATCTATATATATATGTACAGTGTATGCTATGTTCTTATTATTATTATGAATAGGCTAATGAGCATTCAGTGATCCTCCATCGGGATTGAATCCCGCTAGCACCCACATAAGGGGTCAAACAGCTCCTCTCTCTCTTTTTTTATTGGCGAGGAAAAAGTATATCTAGACCAAGCTAACTTCCCAGTCTTTCTCTTTCTTTACAGAATCCAATGTCTTTCCCCCCATCAACAGTGTATATATATATATATCCCTTTACTTTATAAAGCTTAATTACAGTATTTTGTGTATAATTCATATATTCAACATTTCCTGTTTCGAAGAGAGATCATATGTAACTGCAGGTCCATTGGTGAAAATCAATGGCAAAAGCTATTAATAAGTGAAAAGACGAGCAAAAATCCTGAAAATATAAGACATTAAAGTACTGTGGTAACTTCAGGAGATATGTCCTTCCCTTTGGGACAATTTTAAAGGAAAAAAATGTGACAAAAAGAGAGAGGGAGAGGGGACATCATCGTTTAAAACTATAGAGAGCTAAAGGAAATTCCACATAAGAGCTAACCTTTCCATGGTTTGTGAATCTGTTGCTCATGTGAGGTATTAACACAATTACTAAGACCTGCCATACTGAGTATATCACTGTGAGATAGGGGTCTGAGGCCCAAGAAATCTCTAGTCATGCCTTCATTTCCACCACTACTGCCACCCCCATTGTCATTTCTTGTTGTTTTAGATAGCGAGTAGCTGAAATTAACATCCTTCTTTGAATTCAGAACTCCACTAACTAATGCATCTTCAAGGGAAGTCCCTTCAAACCCAGAAGCAGAAGATAAAGAACTCATCATGTCTTCAATAAGAGCACCTGAGGGCAGTGCACCAGTACTGCTAGCACCAGAGGGAACTGTAGGTCCAGCTTTATTCCCAAAAGGAGCCAAGCCACTGAAAAACAAGCCACCACTTGCCAGTTCTTCACGTGAGGACAAATTCAGACCAAAAACAGCTGTGTTTGTATTTGAAACGTTATCAGCATTAGCAGACACGTGAGCTTGTTCTTGTTGCTGTTGGTGGTGGTGGGGTCTCATCAAGCCAGTAGTTTTGCTGCTCACGGTTGCACCCATCTGAGCTGCTTTCTGCAGCAATGCAGTGGCTGACATGTGTGGGGATGGTCCTGAAGGGAACTGTGGTAGAGTGGGGCCAAGACTAGGGTTAGGGTTTGGACTCATATCTTGATGGGTTGACGTGAACTCTTGACCTAGCCTTGTTGAGAGGATTGATGGTGAGGATGAGGAAGACAGAAGATCAATGGGTGTTTGTTGATGTGGTGGGCCAGTACCCCCTAGTCCTGGTGGGCATGCTAGCCATGGTGGGAAATCTGGCCTTGAACGAAAACTACTTTGCTGCTCTTTTTTAAGTGAAAAAGCATGAAGGTCTTGACCACTGAATTGGGGCACTTGAAGATTGATACGGGGAGTTGAAGAACCAGGTTGTGTGGAAAGAAATTGGCCTGGTGCTCCTGTTATAGCCCTTGCACTCTCCTCCGCTAAAGCTTCACAGAAAGCTCTGTGAGTAATGAAACTGTCCCTCCTGAAACACCAAGCACATGAATAGTGAAAACAAAACCTTACAGGCTAGAAAACAAAACCAAATCATCATAAAACTATAAAAGTGCCTTATGTCAATAATGCTAGCAGTATTTGACTTTCTCTCTCTCCCGGCTCCTCTCCTTTTCTCTGCGTCTGTTTTTTTTTTCTTTTTCTTTTTCACTCTGGTAATCAAGGACAGGTTGTTTCAGCCAAAAAAAACCGAAGGCAGATTGTCCACCAAAGCTATAACAATCAATATTTGCCAAACTTAGCATCTCTCTCTGCTGTCAAAGTAGGACTCTGATACTTGCATTGCATTTAATGAATTCCTAAGAAAATCAGATATAGAATAATTCAAAGTCCATGGATATATATCAACTGCATGGGACTATTAGAGAAAACATTTAATGAAAATTCTTTTTGTCTGGTCATTCCTATTTCCTCACTCATGAGTTAATAAGAACTTATGACTACAGTCCTAAAACTGGCCTCATGTTCATGTATAGATTTGCTAAATAATGATTTAGGGTTTGTTACCTTGAGAAAAGAGTTCCACAGTCACACCTGTACTCCCTAGTGCCACAGGTCTTGGCGTGAGCTTTCCAATCTGATTGAACTGCATACCTCTTTGAGCACTTGACACATTTCCACTTCTTCTCACCGTGTTTTCTGCAAAAATGCTTCTTGATTCCTGTCAGGTCCCCAAGAGCCCTTGATGGATCATGGTGTACACAATTTGGTTCCGGGCACACATACACCTTCTTCCTTACCTCTTTGCTTGTTCTTTGCTTCAGCTTCCATGGCAGGTTGTGCCCTCTTCTATGAAGCTGAAGGTTCTGATCTCTCTGAAACCCCTTGTTGCAGATCTCACACAGAAATCTATTTGTCGCCATCAAAGTCGTGGGTGACAAAGCTATCACTTCTGCATCTGGGTCTAAAATCGTCAAGAATCCATGCACCCAAAAAAGAAAGAAGACGAAAATATATTAGTAAAACTGAAAACAACTAGCAACGTGTACACGAAATAATCACCTCTAAAGCTAGGATCTTTAAAGATGGATTTAAGAACCTGGATTTCCTGGTAGGTTTCTCTTCTTTTTGACTGGAGGCTGGGTTTGAGCTGGAGGAGCGAAGTATTGCTGAACTCCGTAGTTGGTGCCAGTTTCATTTCTGTTGCCTGAAGAAACACTTGCTTGATCACCAGAAGCAGAAGTCAAATTAGACATATTTTCCTCTTGTAGTATTTGTTGCTGTTGCTGATGAAACATCAAACTTTTCATCATCTTTCTTCTCTTACTTCGATAAGCCAGCTAGCTGCTTTAGAAATCATAAGCTTGCATATCATGGGACCATAGATCTTTGGTTCTCATACATATATGTAACAAACAAACAAATAAAGAAAGAAAGAAAGAAAGAAAGAAAGGGTTTTGAAAGTTGATCCAAAAGAGCAAAAAAAAAAAAAAAACCAAAAAAAAAAAAAAAAAAAAAGAAGCAAAAAACAAGGAAAAACTTACAAAGAGAAAGAGACCAAAAATAAAAGACGTTAAAACTGATTTTTCTCAAATATTTAGACTTTGGATCAGATAGTTAGCCACTTACTTAGCATCATTCACCTTGATGGTTTCTTCTTTGTTTGGCTTCAACCAAAGGGACAAGCTTTTTTTGATAGCTCAAAAGAAACAAGGAGAAAGAAAAGGAGAGACAAAGAAGCTAGCTAGCTAGAACCGAACCCAGATCATCAACCCACTTTCCCCCTTCATTTTCCTTTCCTAATACCAAGGAAGTTCACTATAACCACACAAAACATGAACAAAAAAGATCCAGCAGATAAATAAAACTTCGTGTGTGTGTGTGTGTGTGAGAGATAGAGAGAGAGAGAGAGAGAGAGAGAGAGAGGAGCTGTGGATGAGAAGGGATAGCCTGTGTGATCCTGAAGGAGTCCGAAAACAAAATACCACAAAACCAAAGAGGAAAAAAGAAAAAGAAAAAAAAAAAGGGATCCCTACGGGCTGAACTCTGACGTTGCACTTTCTGTCTTTTCTGTTGTTCTCTTCCCAAACCCCAGAGAAATCTCTTCTTTCTTTACTGTCTATTTGCTTCCCTTTTTTTGTATTCTTTTTTAACAAAGTTTTAATAATCTTCTGTTAAAAATTAACTTTACGATAGTTTTTTCTTTCCCATCACTCCCCCCCTACCTTTTGCCATCGTTCTTCCACAAAGCAAATAAGAGCTGCTGAATAAATAATTTAAAAGGCAAGCGGTAATTCACGTAAAAGCTACCATCATTTGTATATCAATATCGAGAAAGACAGTGGGATTTCTTTAATTCACTTGCATGATTGGTTATTGCAAGCAGACCTTGACATTTTCACAGCTTTCCACAAAGAAAAAACTTGCAGTGGCATGATTGATTCCTTGATTAAGTTTCCAACGGGCATGGCCAAAAGCCATCCTGCCAACTATATATTTATATATATATATAGCTTGACCGCCTGCTACTTCATAATAGTTTTGAAATGGTAATTAGACATTAGTCAATGCAAGATTCATAACTTAATCATGGCTTAGTTAATTAACTGCTTGACTGCTTATTGACTCGACGAGCTAGCTCGAGTGGGGCGATGGTAAGAAATAATTATAATACATGACAGAAAGTGGGATTTTGGTAGAACTTAGAGAACATCATGCCTCTACTTTGGAGTGTAGCACTTGGAATATTAAGGGACAAAGGACGTCACACATATGCTGTGTAAAACCATGCTAGCTAGACAAACCTCACAAGGATCATCATCAACAATGGCAGAAACCATTTTAAAATAGTTTTTGATGAAATTAGAAGTAGCTAGCTAGTGGCTACCTTGCAAGTTATACGCCACACACACGTGTCTGTGTCATCTGTACTCTAAAATAATGTGAGAACTCGTGGAGCTACACTGTCGTTCTGCGAGTTGATGTTTCCGATGAGAGTTCATGTTCCCTCTTACATAATAGGAATAAAAAGTTGGGAATATATAAATATTTTTCTTTTGTCATCTTCTTGGTTTTTTCATCAATGGTTTAGTTTTTGAAAGGGGATCTTGCTCTCGACTAAAGTCTCAATATGCTTCCCCCCCAGCTCAATTCTGCTGTAACTTGGTCATAATATAGAAAAAAAGGGGAGAATTTTCAATGTGTTCTGCACTTCCAAGTAAGAAATAAAAATCCTTAATGTTATGCATGTGGGCTTGTAAAGAAAAATCTACATATAAAATGTTGGTTATTGGGTTAGTCCTGGTCCACCCATGATGGATGGGCCTAGTCCAAGTTATTAGAGAAGTTACTCAAAGAAGTAACTGCCTTCTCTAATTATATATAAAGGGACATAACCCATATGGAATGAAAACTTTTTATTATTGAAAGAATATAGTTCTCTCTTTCTCTTCTCCCATCTTGACTCTCTGCATTGACTTGACAAGATTTATAAAAACGTTCGTACTGTGGAATATCACTTTGGTTCTAATAATTGAAGTGGCATTAAAGTAATTGATCTAGGAATAAGAAAACGAATTTTCACAAGTAAGTTTTCTTTTCTGATCTACATTGGTATCAGAGCCATGGTTTTTAATATTGCTTTTATGTAGTATATCAATTATTCCATGAATGATAGATGTAAATTTTGTGTTAAAAGATTACTTCCAGAATTTTAAAAGTATAAAATTTTATGAAGTAATTTAGTTTTGAGTTTTTTTTTTCTATAATTAATTAGAAAAGATTTTTTGCATGATTGTTGTATAATTTTATTATCAATTCATGTGTAAATTGATGATTAATTTTATTATCATGATGAAAATGGAGATTAGAACGTTCCCATTTTCTTTTTCCAATTGACTACAATTGCAGTAGTCAATTGGCAGTTAATTAAATTAATTGCCATTTGATGGTTAAAAAAAAAAAAAAAAGGAACACACATTGGCTACGTGAATTGATGTCGAGAAAGGAAATTGGAATTTGCCCATTTCCATTTCTATTCCCAATTGACTACTTGTAGTCAATTGGAAACTGCCATTTGGCAGTTGAGAAAAATAACTGCCTTTTGGCAGTTAAAAAAAAAAAAAAGAATGGCATCAAACCTAATCTAGGTTATTTCCATCCATGGGGTGTGCAGCTTATATTCACAATACTTCTCATGAATATGGGAAACTTGATCCTAGGGGGAAGAAATGTATCTTTATATGATATTCTGAACATTCCAAAGGATTTGTATTTATTGGTAAAAAAGCTAACGGAAGAGTGGCAGAAATTGAATCGCGTGATGTTGTTTTCTTAGAAAAAGTTTTTCCAAAGACAGGTGAGGTTGAAAAAGATTTTCAATTATATGAAATGGAAAATCTAGATTATGGCGAAACAAGCCATTTCGTAGAGGACTTAGATGAAACTTTTAATCCTTCTAGAAATCGTGGGAGTGATATTTTATCTATTCCTACTCTCATGGAGGAAGATCATGAGCAATCTCAACCTCGAAGAAGCATTCGTGAACCAATTCCTCGTCGTTGATTTGAGATTGAGGGGGAAGCGTTCATGATTGCTCCACAAGATGATGAAGAACCTAAAACATTCAGTCATGCTCTATCTGGTCCTAAAGCAAATGAATGGATTAAAGCTATGGAAGAAGAAATGGAGTCAATGAAAATTAATCAAGTCTGGGACTTGGTTGATTTACCGTCAGGACGAAGATCCATTGGAAATAAATGGGTTCTTAAAATTAAACATAAGACGGACGGGTCAATAGAACGTTATAAGGCTTGACTAGTAGCGAAAGGCTACAGTCAAGAAGAGGGAATTGATTTTGAAGATACATTCTCACCAGTTGTGATGATTACTTCAATTCGCCTCATTTTAGTTATAGTCGCACATATGAACCTAGAGTTATATCAAATGGACGTTAGAACTGCGTTTCTCAATGGAGAACTAAATGAGGAGATCTATATGGATCAACCTTTAGGATTCGAGACTAAAGGACAAGAGCGCAAAGTTTGCAAGCTTAAAAGATCCATATATGGTCTTAAGTAAGCCTCTAGACAATGGAACATTAAGTTTCATCAAGCTATCCTTAAGGATGGTTTTACAATGATGGAAGAAGATCATTGCGTGTATTCAAAACGTTCTAACAATAGTTTTATAATATTGTCCTTATATGTTAACGACATCTTAATAGCTGGAAATAACAAAGAGATGATTGATACTACTAAAAAGTGGTTAACATCAAACTTTGAAATGAAAGACATGGGTGAGGCCAGCTATGTACTTGGTGTGAAAATCATAAGAGATCGCGCTAAAAGGCTTTTGGGTTTAACTCAAGAGACTTACATCAAAAAGATGTTAGAGCGCTATCACATGCAAGATAGCAGACCAATGGACACCCCTGTTGATAAAAGTTTGAGCCTAAACTGTGATATGTGTCCCAAGACTCTAGAAGAAAAGGAGAAAATGTCTAGAGTACCTTATGCCAGTGTTGTCGGTAGTTTGATGTATGCAATGATGTGCACACGTCCCGATATATGTTATGCTGTTAGATTGGTCAGCTGATATCAATCAAACCCTGGTCAGAAATACTGGATGGCAGTCAAAAGGATTCTACGATATCTGAAAGGAACTTCAAATTACATGCTATGTTACCAAGGAAAGAAAGATTTACGATTGATTGGTTTCTTTGATGCTGATTGGGGATGAGATGTCGACCAATCCAAATCTACTTCAGGATGTGCTTTCTTGCTTAATGATAGTGCAATACTATGGAGGAGCAAGAAACAATCCTACATAGCCTTATCTACAATGGAGGCTGAGTATGTAGCTTGTTCCGCAGCAACACAAGATGCTGTTTGGTTAAAAAATTTCCTGTATCATTTGAAAATTCTCAAATCAGCATCAGACCCAATGACAATTTACTGTGATAACACTGCTGCGATAGCTGTGGCCAAAGATCCAAAATACCATGGAAAGAACAAACATATCAAGATGAGATATCACTACATTAGAGAAGCAATTACTGAACAATATGTGATCCTAAAACACATTTCTACAAATTCTATGGTTGCAGATCCACTCACAAAACCAATAGCAAGGGATGTATTTGTTAGACATGTGAGATCCCTTGGCTTATGTAGAATGTAATTAGTTTCAAGGATCATACGAAAGCTTACAGTGATTGAGTAATGAATAAATGCCATTAGAATATCATTTTATTCATTATTTATTTCATGGATTATATTCAGTATCGTGTAGTACAATTTGTTGAAGTATGTCGATAGACTTTGATTGGCTCACTCACATAAGCAATCACCTCTAGCACTTGTAAGGTGAGTAGAGATGAGACTATTTGAGTTTTAATGCTCAATAAGCGACTTGGGCGCAGTGGGAGCAATTTTAACTCAAAGTGATTATTAAAAAGTCACCTTGGCTGGGACCAAGATGGGGTTCTTAAATAAAAGAATCGGCATGAATGAATTCCCGCCATTCATGTGTCTATTATGATTGAAGCCGAGTATGAAATTATTCATCTGCTACTAATGAAAAACGAGCAAATGAGAATTTCTGATTTGAAGTTTATGTTTTTAGCAACAAGACTAAGACTCGTATAGTGTATTTCCTTTAACAAGGAGAGCAACGACATACACTCTTTGTCTTAAGAAAAGAAAAAAGTAAGCTCCACTATAACATGTATTTCATACTACATGTGCTAGCGACCATTACAGGAATAAAGAATGGATCCCTGCTTCTTTATTATGTGAGTCTTGAAGATCATATCTAAGATCTCAAAATCTTACCCTTTATGACTTTTGACTATATCATGAAGTGATGTATTAATGATCGCTACTTTAGGAGTATATCTTATGGTCCTGGAATGATTCGACTTAAAGGAATATTCTTAGGAAAACGAGTTAATTTAGATTTGATTGATATGAGAGCGAAAGAAAAAGTAATTTTAGTTCTACACCTGTTACTTGTTTTCACCGGCCGGGATCATATCATTTGAATAAGATTTGATATGATTTAGAATACTTGTAATTGTAAGGATGGATTGAATATGAAATTCTTGAGGGATTGAATTATATTCAGTCATGTGTAACTAAAAATGCTTGGGGTATATTAGTACACTTTAAGGAAAAATTAATTATGAGGTTGATGTCTCCTATATGGCCTGTATTAGGTTTATATATTAGAGCTCCTTTCATTGCGTGCTTCAGGTCGCACAATCCGTTCGTCAAGTATGAAATTCTTGTGCAAGTTTGAAGTATAATGTATTAGAGAGATTCAGTCCTTCATGGGCTAGTGGGAGATGTTGGTTATTGGGTTAGGCCTGGTCCGCCCATGATGGATGGGCCTGATCCAAGTTATTAGAGAAGTTACTCAAGGAAGTAACCGCCTTCTCTAATTATATATAAAGGGACATAACCCATATGGAATGAAAACTTTTCATTATTGAAAGAACATAGTTCTCTCTTTCTCTTCTCCCATCTTGACTCTCTGCATTGACTTGACAATATTTACAAAGACGTTCGTACTGTGGAATATCACTTTGGTTCTAGTAATTGAAGTGGCACTGAAGTAATTGATCCAGAAATAAGAAAACGAATTCTCACAAGTAAGTTTCCTTTCCGATCTACAGTTTCAAAGTTAATTTTTAGCACAATAAAAGAAAACATTCATGTAATGGTAAACCAAGTCATGGTTGAGATATTGCTCGTCTCAAAATAAAAAATCACAACAATCTTAGTTAAAAATATTTTTTGATTTCAATATTTCAAGAATGAAGAATCCAAGTTTTATATATATATATATATATATATATCACCTGCACGTGAGAAACAATTTCTCATTTTTCCCATCCATTACAATTATATCAGGGCTTAACCAATTATTTTTCCTTGTGTTAATTTGTTTTAATTATTTATAATAATTCATATATTTATAGTTTTCCCATATTAGTAAAATTGGCTCAATTAGAATAAGTAGTTAACTTTAATCCAATTATTCTATTAAT
>Ga0325404_1008909_pt1 | contig 10259 bp, 6 predicted proteins | sample PopdelMetagenome_18_FD_205664 | JGI IMG/M metagenome (GOLD analysis project Ga0325404, IMG submission 205664) | Populus deltoides microbial communities from Bellville, Georgia, United States - Xylem-Control-R1 | ecosystem: Host-associated > Plants > Phyllosphere > Stem > Wood/Secondary xylem...
AACTTTTTCAACGCCTCAGCACATCATCTGGTTTATGACAAGAAATATGTTGATCCTTATACAGTCCCACCACAAATGACTGAAGTATTGAACAAGATGAAAATCTTTCAACTACGTTTCGGGGCTTATAAATCAGCAATCAACAGATGTGACATCTTTGTTACAAATGTTTTTGACGAAGGCATCAAACAGTCTTCAGAGATTCAATCAGAACAATTTGGTGCTAGGTCCTCAACCACTCCTACAACCATTACTATTGAAGACTCATCAATAGTTCAAGCGGACACGCTTACTCCAATAACACCACCTGACAGCACTCCACCATCTCAACAACAAGAAGACAGTTACCGCCTAAAGGCTAAAAAAAGTTTAGATTTCACCGATCCTCATTCAGAAAAAATGTAAGTTTCGTTTTATTACACATATATTTATATTCTCATATCCAATACTTTTACTCATTGCTAAACAATTTCATGCCTTTACTTTCATGCATCACCTGCATTCCCTATAAATAAACTTCCTTATAAAATAATATTCTCTGTTCCTTAATTTTGCAGTCATCTAAAACAGAAATCAATCATTCTCGATGAAGAAGATGAACCACCAACTAAAAGAAACAAAAACAACCTTTCTCCATCATCAGAGGTCGTTTTGCACACCAATTATGCATTCTTAATTTTTGTTACTTAAGACACATATGCATTCTTAGTTTTTGTTACTGAAGTTCATTCAAAATGCATGATACATTCAATATATATACTATATGATTATCTTTGAATTTTTTGAACAATGCAACTGAGGATGCATGATTATTATTAAACTTACTTAAAAAGGCATAATACACTGATGATTGATGTTTCTTTTTCTTATAGATGCACACTGATGATTTTTTCTCTTCTGCAATTGACATTATTGCCTAAATTATTTTTATTATTGTTAAAATTGTGTATTAATTGTTTTACTATATCTTATAATGGACTTTAGGAATGAATATAGTCCTTAACATATTCTAGATTGAATTATGCAATTGATTGTATTGAAAATGGATGTGATTATGGATGAAATATTACTCAGATTGTGTGCAGGTTGTGTTATGAATAACTTGGGATCTCCTGATATAGGGGAAACTCTGCCAAAATTTTGTTAAAAATTTCGGCGATATGAAAAAAAAATTCCCATACTTCATCTACTCTTTTTATAAGTGGAAACATTAAACAAATTAAACACCTAGGACAAAAAAATTTAGGGTTGTTACTGATAATGATTCATTTTCTTATATTCATTGTTTTCATCTAAATGTTTATGTTACATCTACTTGAATTGTTTTATCATTCATCCCATTCGCTTTCTCCAAGTACATATATGTATGTATGTTTTATCTATACATCCAAGTCTTCTCTTCCTTTTTTCTAATGTCTACAATGATTTTTACAGCATATGATATTAATTTTTAATTGTTTCTTTACTGATTTGCTGCATTTATTCTTCCATAATATTTGCTGAAATTTTTGAATGCATGACTTAATTTCTTCATCATTTTATTTATTACTTTGCGAATTTTATTTTTTTCAGGAAGATTAGCAACAAAATGATATGTCTCATTTCGAAGGAGGGATTTCACTTCGTTCTGCACCTCAACATCCCTCTATTTTGCACTGATGTACAAATTGTATAATTAGCACTCTTTTGTCATCTTTTGTGACACTATGTATATACCAAAAGATGTAACCTATGTTTACAAAACAAACTCTTTTATATTGTAGTTCTAAACTTTTATATTATAAGTTTATCGTTTTTAATGTAATTATATAATATTATATACGCAGCAATGCCCGCGGCAACGCGCGGGCATATAGCTAGTTTAACTATATATGTTGAAGCATTTCGATTTATAATTAAGAATTTTTTATTTCTAAAAACATGTTGGAAAAACCTATATATTTATTTTTTTCACTGAAATATCACTCAATCAATTAGACTCTATTTTTTTTTAGCAGTTTTCTGGTTTTTTCTAAAAAAAATAAAAGATGATAATGTGAAAACCAATCTTAAATATCACTTGTGCCAACATATATAAAAAAAATGGTAGTGCGAAAAAAATCGAGTCCTTGCTACTTTGTTTCAAATCTAGTTTCTGGCAATCGGATGACCTACAAAAATTCAGAAACTCTTTAAAGATGTGAATAAAAATAAGTTAAGGGGCAGCTGGAATCATGGACGTGTTTATAAGTTAAGAGGCCTCAATCTCATCTCAAAAACAGGGACGATGTCGGTGCATGTCGGCCCGGTCCACTCTTCTTTCATTGAAACGGGCGAGTAGATAAATGACTGGTATTACCGAATAAATAAAAAAAATTTAAAAATAAAGACGCTAGTGTGGTTGACAGTATAACAGTGGTTACTTTTTAAATAGATTTTTGTGCTGAAATACATGCCAATAATTTTTTTTTATTTTTTAAAAATTATTTTTAACATCAACACATCAAAACAATTTAAAAAATATAAACCATATTTAATTTTAACAAAAAAAAATATTTTAAAATTTAATCAAACACAATTTCAATCCACTTAGCCAAACAGGAAGCGGCACATTTTTGGCGTTGATATTGAAATTCATTCTCACACACACAGTGCACATGCGACGAGGTTTCACCTAATCTGATAATGAAGGTGCTGAAGAGACACGCTAATTATCAGTATATTTTTCTTTTTATAATTTCTCAAATTCTCCTCACAACTCATAACCGCTCTGAAAGAATTAATCTTGTTCAGAGAAGAGGTCACGTTCCAGACGTCTTAATGTGAATGATAGTTTTTAGTTTTTTAATTTTTTATTTGTTTTTAATTAATTTTTTTGATATTTTTAAATTATTTTAATATGTTAATATAAAAATAATTTTTTAAAAAATAAAAAAATATTATTTTAATATATTTTAAAATTAAAATACTTTAAAAAAATCAACACCGCACTTCCAAATACCCCCAAGCTAAAATCCTAATCCTAGGGTCAAATAGTATAGGTTTGCCAAAGTCTTCACGATTTATCTTGACCGTAGTGTTACATCAAGATAATGAATGGGTTAGTGGCGGGTTCAACAATCAAGGAAGAGTATATTTGTTTTTATATTTTAAAAATATTTTTTAAAAATATTTTTTTTTATTTTATTTAGTTTTTGCTTTAAATTAATTATTTTTATATTTGTTAATACTAAAAATAATTTTTAAAAAATAAAAAATATTATTTTAATACATTTCTTAAAAAAAAACAATTACTTTAAATAATAACTGCAAGCCAGTTCTTCGTACTTTCAATTTATTCAATTCTCCGGCCACACATGCGGGAAGAAAGTGGTTCAATCTTTGATCCATCGGTGCCATATCCAAATTGTTATCAAAGCACTCAAGTAGACATTTTTCTCGGGGACTTTTAAACAACTCCAGCAAGTGAACCACCAGCACATGTCTTTGCAATACAAACTAATCTTGATAATTCAACTGTCCAAATTGGTAACTCTTTCGAGTCTTGGACAAATTATCTAACACTACTAACCACGAAAACGAGAATTATATCGTTACCATTTTAGTAGTCAAATCTTAATTATCATGCTGAGGTTGCTAAAAATAAACTGTCTCCAGATTCCTCAGTGCCATTTTGGAGGCATTTGTCCACCTAAATCACCCGTCACGGGTAATAGTCTCTGCATTCGATATTTGCTTAGGACCTCTCCCGCAAATTGTGTATAATTCAAAAGAAGCTTTGGTCAGGGTGTGATTTGGCTGGCTTCTGCTGCTTGTGCCAAGACCATGAACAACAACAAAATCCCTCTCTGTTCACGAGGACTTTCCTTTGAGAGGCGACTCTTCCTGCTTTTCTTATCCCACATGAAACTCAAGCTCATTCTTGCATTAACATCTTTGTTTTTTTTTAACAGGGGGCTTTTGATACTCAAAAGCTCAATTTGGGGGATCGACCACTGGTTTTTTTTTAGGCTGCTTTTGTGCAGTCAGGCCACAGCCAATGAGAAATTCCCTCTGCCACACTGATCTTTTGTGGCTGCTCTTCTTGCTTTTTTCTTAGCCAAGAATGGAAAGGAAGATCCCAAAAATGGAGCGCTCAAGTTCACAACACCATCACCTTCAGCATCACAACAGGAGGGCATCTTGGCTCTGATGTCAATTTTCTGTTCCCGCGGTTGACTATGATGTTCCGTAATCACATTATTTTCCCATCTTTTAAGTTGCCCTTGATTCTCTAGAGATTCCTCTCTTTTAATTTCCACCATTGACCCAAGATTGTCATCCTTGGGCACGTGCACTCCCCTCGAAAACAGTGAAAATTCCAGAAGCTGTTCCTTAAATGTATTCGTCACTGAACGCCTGAACCCATGCACACATCCTATCAAGATAAGGAATTCCACAAACACGCACAAAAAAAAAGAAATATTGATGTGTGACTGCGGTGGGGATTGTTGATGCATTTTCAGTTAGTTTAAAATGGGGAATGACGATTTTGAGCAAATATTTACTTTTTTAGAGGGAGGGAGGGAGGGGAGGGGCGGTCTTGATGTGTGACTGCGGTGGAGAAATACGGCTCTTGCAAAGCTGAAACTTGCAACTGTGATGTATCGTACGTACCTGGAAACGAAGCCACGGCTAAGATAGTTTTTAATGTCAAATATTAATTGAAAATTTTAAGGAAAATATCTGTTTTTCTCACCGTATTTCTTTCTTTTTTTTAAAAAAAAAAACCATGTAAATTTCGCTGCATGTTAGAGATTGAATTAATTGCAACCTTATTTTGTTAAGTATCAAATTTTATTTTTTTAAAATTTTTTTCAAAAACACTTCTAAATAACAAAAACAAACATGCTATTAAAGAAAACACCAATATCTTGCTATCGCATACTAAAAAAAATATATATATATATATAATCGCCAGATGCTTTTGTGGAGAAAATCTCGCCAGTATGTGGTGGAAATTCCATCAACATGTTACTAAGTAATATAGCAATTGCGCCTAAACCCCTTTGAAGTTTCATTTAGTAAATTTGTCTGTCCATTTGAGAAAGCGTTTTTGATATCCATTCTCTCTGATGAAGTAACACCAAGCTTCTTGAGCAATCCCCAAAATATTCTGGGATGGACTGCAAGGAGTGCTATTCTGTTCCTCGTAAAGTCCATACTTCTCGTATTTATATTAGCTGAAATCTGTGTTCATAAACATGGTAACCCCTTCGTGGACGCTTAGGAGAAGAGTATAGGAAAAAAAATTAAAACAGCCCTGTGTTAACAATGAGTTGCAGCTCAATCAACATTAGCTGTTCCCTCTCCGTTCAAGAGACCTCAAATTTGAACCTCCGCTTTGTTTTATTTATTTATTTATTTAAAAAAAAAACAGCTGTATCGGAGTATAGGTGAAAAAAGAAAACCCTGCAAGTTTTAACTTTTTTTTTTTTTTTTCTTTCTCTAGGCCTACAGTATCATCATAAAAAATGAAACAAAAATGATTAATCCTCGACGAGTTTCAGAAACCAAAACTTAGTTTTTCTTCGTTTACGGCATGGTTCACTAGAGTAAAAGCTGTGCACATTGCTTATCTAACGCCTACGGTACCAACATTCAAATCACAACTATATTTCTATTGATTTTAGGTTTTTTTGCAATTTAAAAAGCTTATGGACGTCAACTCTTCAGTATGAAAGTAACTTACACAAAATTATGAGAATTAATTGAACAAAGAGTTTTATTACAGTTACGCAACCATCTACTGTTGAAATTCTAACTGACACTTCCATTTACAAAGAACAGAGTCCTACAAAGTCCAGATTTCATGGAGAGCCACCTACAAAAGCACACGCACACCGTTTACCACTTTGAAGATTTACATTTAGCAGCCATTCCATTTTCATTCAAGTAAGGCCTAAATGTCCTCATAACTTCTTCATAAGTTGGCCTCTTGTAGTCCACTGCCTGCGGTCAATCGCTTTCTTATCTCAGTGAGGATTCAAATGTACATAATATAATGTTATAACATCTTAACTGTTTTCTGCACCATACCTGCTCGATAACTTCTTCGGGGCTAGCCCATTTCCACTCTGCAAATTCTGGGTCTGCTTCGCCACTTGCTAAGTTGATCTCACTCTCATCTTTTGTTAATCTCATGAGAAACCTGTCATGCAAAACTTATTAGAGAATTATATAAATTATATCTTGGGTCTTACCTAAACTTACCCCTGAAACCATATGCAGAAGCAGCAGGATAGAACATTCCATTTCTCTTATACTATATCATTCCAACTATTTCAAAATCGTCATTATTTCAGATACACAAATAAATCTAGTTGCAATTAGCTTAACAACACATGTATGTAATCATAGGATAAAAATAACTGAGTTTTTTCCCTCCTTCAGATTCACAAGATCAAATGAAATTCCCGATCATCAGAAACATATTGGGGTTCAGGTTCATTTAAATTTAGTTAGATACTCACAAAGATAAAAAGAGATTTATAGTGCTAAAAGGGATTGGATTTGGGATCAGAAAAATGAGATGAAAATGTCACGAAAGAAAGGTCCTGATATTTTGGTGCATTTTGATTGCTATTCACGAAAACTGTAATAGTGCAGTCATATTAGACACTGCACATTTAATTGCTCCAATTTAAACCTAATGTTATATTCTTTCACAATTGCAGAGTGTGTACTCGACGAGACAGATAAAGAAGTTCACCACTTTTGTGCCTGTCCGTGCCATTCACCTCCCCAGAGACGATTCACCTTGGCCTTCACAGCAGGGGGGAAGTCATAAGTCAACCAATTTGGAACCTGTGATTACAGAGCCAACAAAACAGAAAAGGATTGATCGTGAATTCAAGGTTACAGCTTAAAAGATGCATTCTCAAGAGTACTTGATAGAATGTTTGTTTTCAGTGCATGAAAAAAATAACTAGTTGTCGTTCTGTTAGCAAAGTTGATCACAAACCTCGGCAACAATTTCAGCAGAGACTATCCCTGTTTCTTCCATCAATTCCCTGATGGCTGCAGACTTAGGCTCCTCACCATCTTCAATGCCCCCCTGTCATGGGAAATCACAAAGATGAACACATAAGCATGGCTGAAGGGTGAAACTATAGTCGAACGAGAACTAATGTAAATTCAGAGATGCTGATATAATAATTCTTCTTGTGAGACATCTGCAAAGGTTGGTTCCAATGAATCGCGTGCATAACCTACTCAAGTGTCAGGGCCACTCATTATCTAAACTCTAGGAAGTTACCTGCAAATAGGTGGAATCCTATAGCATCACAAATTATTTTCATCACACTTATCAAATAATCTGAACTTGGAACAGAGTGCCGGAATGAGTAAAAATAGAGAACTAGAAGGTGTCCTCTGCTTTATTTAACAATAGAGCGAAGTCCAATGCTCTGAGAATATTCTCAGTGAGATCTTGTCCGAATGTAAACCAAGACTGTGATCGGTCGGAACACTCACTTCGGTGGTCAAATTAAAAACTAAGCTTACTTAGCATTATAGAAGAATTGGAATCACAATTTTATTCTTCTACTCACTGAATAATAGTAGAAGATACGCTCGAGGGCGAGAACAGAAATAATAAGAAGTTGAACAATTCCTGCACATTTCTTAGGAATTAATTACTGTTTCAGAAAAATCAAATCCAATGTGGTATTACCTGAGGCATCTGCCATGCTCCTGGAACATTTAATCTTGAAGCCACAAAAACCTGCAAGTAAATAATTAACAAGGGAACATTATCATGTTTTCTCATTAAACACCGATTTCAGAGAGCGAGGGACATTTGGAAGGGGAAAAAAAGAGAGGTCAAGTAACAACTAAAAAGTGATCAGTTGTCCAAAAATCGAAACAATTTTTTTTTAATCAATTAATTAAAAGAAAACAACCAAGGTACTAATCAGCATAAGTTATAAATCAGAAGAAAGAAAAAAGTGGCGATGAGCAGACCAGGTTATCAGAGTTGATGAGACAGACACCAACGTTGGGGCGATATCCAGAGGGCAGACCATCCATTTTGTGCCTGCCTTGCCTTTCTGATTGGTGATGATGGTTATCGGTAATAGTATTGATGATAGAGAAGAAACACAAGTACTAACAGCGATTAAATGCTTTCTTTGCGCAGTGTCGTTGAGAGGGAGGGGGGAAGAGAGAGAGAGAGAGAGAGATTTCAGGGAAATGATAAAAAGGGTTGGTTTTATGGGAATAGGTGACGCTGACCATGACAATTGGCTGACTCTTTTTTTTATTATTTATTCATGGACAGACTGACTGAGAGAAGTTTGAGATTTTGTCCACTCTTCAACTTATCCTGCGCACCCCACTTCTCCCCACCCAGGTTCTTTTTGGTAGGGCCACTGTTGATTCATTATTTAAATTGGCTTCCTGTTAGCTTTGCCATGTTAGGCTGTCGCTAACCTTATCTGCCTTATTGTAAGCTCGCGCTTCGATTCTTTGATGTCTTTCTCATGGACTGTTTGATGACTTCTTCTTTTTATTTAATTACATAGAAAAAAAATATTTGGTTAGTGAAATACTTTAAAAAAATATAATGAAATTTTAATTTTTAATTTTTTTAATAATAAAATAACATGTTTTTTATACATTCAAATCTGTTTTCTATTTATTTTATATGTAAAAATTTATCTTATAGTAACTTTGATCAAATATATATTTTTTAAAATTATAATAGTAAAAACTATCACAATACTAAATATATATTTAAAAACAATTCTATCATGAAAATCGCATCATCGCTTGCGACATTACTTACTAGTCTTCAATTTCTTACTGCATTATTTTCCACTAATATAGAAATGGGATGTATAGGAAGTATTGAAATTTCTAACTTTAATTAGCAAAAAGTCTCCTAGTCAAAGGAAAAGTGGGTTGAAGTTCAGACCAGCAAGCACTTAACTTCAGCTATTTTTTTTGTCATTAAAATAGTATAAATGTTGAATATTTTAGACCCTTGCTTTCCTATCTTTTTTTATTAAAAAAAATAAAAATTTATAGATGGACGTTAATTCGGGGTTAGTTCGTTATTCGTTTGGTGCGAGTGCCCCATGGCAGCTGAATTATAAAAATAAAAATAAGGGAGAGATCACGCTGTATCGAAACTCCAAAGAGATTGAAAAGAGAAGAAAGGGTCGGACACATGACGATTATTGTGAGGGCGGCTACTTTTCATGAAAACTCACAGAAGGTGATGGAGGCGCAGGATAGCAGATGGACGAAGAGGGTGATGTGGTCAAATGAGTGAACACGCGGAGAAGAAAACCTGTGAAAAAGCACTAACTGACAAGACGCAAAGCAAAAGTAGTGGGCGAGAGAAGGCGTTGACTTTCAGTAGAGAGAATGCCCAGTAGGCCAGTAGTACTACAACTAACGAAATAAGTGGAGGCAGCATCTTTTTTACATGAACCACGTTAATCATTATCATCAATTGGAATTTTTTTTTACCAGTTAAATATTGAAAATGGCCCTAGTTGAACAAAACCTACCTTTTTTTCGAGGATAGGAGAGAGAAGAAATTTGGAAAAACAAGACTTGGAATTTATTTTTTTTATAGGGATATATCGAGTGTTTTTTATTTTTATTTTATTTTCATAATTGGGTCTTTAAATTTTAAATTTTTATTAATTAAATTGCTCGTTTATTAATAATGATACAATTGAGTTAGAATATGTGCCGTTGGATTTGAATAGGGTAGTAAAAAAGAAACCTACTATATTTAATTCTAGTTTCTCTAAAGTGTCAACTTTGCATGTAGCACCCTGGCTATATATATATATAACTTATAAAAAACTTCTCAGCCGAATCCAATGTGCTATATATATGGTTTCACCTTTATAGAACACGTTATTTGACTTGAGAGAGCCTGGGAAAGTTCTGAAAATATATGATCAAGAAGCTTTCACCGTAGTCACCGGCGGTTTGAATATATTTTTGTAATCCCGGAGACCTTTTATTCTTTTTAGACGATGGCCTGAAGGGAGAAAAGGATTGACTTCCGTTCCACGATAGTGGAAAAAACAATTTTGCTAGTGCATTTAGGAATGCGAAAAAAGCTGTTGCGCCATTGAATTAGCATGTTAGATTAATTCAATGCATTTAAAAGCTTCATTAATTAATTTGATTTTTTTTCTTATAAAAAATTATAATTTCATTGATAACATAAATTAAAGAGATGCATCATCGTGCGGTGTCAATGGTACAATGACATC
>Ga0325404_1008917_pt1 | contig 10255 bp, 9 predicted proteins | sample PopdelMetagenome_18_FD_205664 | JGI IMG/M metagenome (GOLD analysis project Ga0325404, IMG submission 205664) | Populus deltoides microbial communities from Bellville, Georgia, United States - Xylem-Control-R1 | ecosystem: Host-associated > Plants > Phyllosphere > Stem > Wood/Secondary xylem...
CTTGTTTAAGAGATATTGAGTAGATATATAAACTTAATGAGAGTTTGTTTATCTGGATAGGTTAATGGAAGTTGAATGATGAATGCCTTGCTTTGTGGAATTTGCAAATTGTTTTTCTATTTTAACGTTTTGATTACTAGGGACTAGTAATAAGCTGGTTGAGGGGTGTGATTAGTACTTAAAAGTGCATTTTTATCAAGGTTTTATATCATCATTTTGCACTTGAAGTATCAATAACTCCTTAACTAAAGCATGTTTTATAATAACATATCTAATAATATAAGATACCTTTAATTTACGTTCATCTTAAATGCAGGCCTATCACATAAATGAAAGAATTGATTGATGAGTTGCTGAAATTGAAAAGACAAAGAGATGGCCAAACTTAGAAAAGATATGTTGGTGCAGTCCAAACTGGAACATTGTTCGGTAATCGGATCATATCTAGAGCTGTAGATCTCGGATTTAGGTCTAATTTATATGGATGAAAAGGTAAGACATAGGCCTACAATGACTCATGGAACACATTGTGAATCTGATACGGTTCAGCCTTATGATACGACCCAAGTAAGGTTAGATTCAGATTTTGGTGTAAAATGCACAACAGTCCAGGTTTACGGCAACAGTTATAATTCTCAATCCGACCATTGGATTGAGCTAAAAGTTTATGTGGACTCTCTTGACATGTTGTCCTACTATGGGTTAAGATTTCAGGTCAATCAGAGTTTGGGAAGGCACCACAATACTAGTCAAAAGAGGTTGTATGAATTTTATTATTTACTCCCATTTGACTTGTGGACTTCCTATTTGGTTAGGATTCTTTTCCTACAAGGATGTGACAGCTGGTTATGGGAATTTTCTAGTTCCACAAGGATCTTTAATGAGCTGCAATATAATCTCCAAGTGTGGCAAGGATTCATTAATGTTTCAAAATCCTTTTCTTATAATGATTCCTTATTCATCCTAGCTACACAAGGAAAGAAGGGTTGGTGGTATTTAATGACAAATTAGTTATTTTTATTATTTTATTTTGTTAGCTACAACCCAAGGCTTGTTTGGGCTTAATTAATACTTTGTTTTTAGTTAGGATCCAAGGCTTGTTTAGATTAAGTTATGGGCTTTTTAGTTTAAGGTTTTGGGTCAGTTTTGAGTAGACCTCATTTAAATCCACATAAGGGGTCCATTAGGGTTAACTTTTCAAGAACTATTTAAACTCATGTAAGCCAAAATTTCAGCAGCTTTGATGATAATTACTTCTGAATTTTTTAGTTTTAACGTGTGAGAGTGATTCTTGCATTCTTCAGTTCTTGAACGAACTGAATCTGACTTATCGAAGATTAACTGGCTTTGTGGAGTCATTCTACTCAATCCAATAGTGTTGGTGCCTTAGGGCAGGTTTCCATTGTGTCACACTCCTATCAGACCTATTTCAGCTTTCCGGGATCAGATCTCAATCTTGATTGTGGGTTGCATGACCACGTGATCACGAGATTCGCATCAGAATCTTATCCAAATATGCAGGCAACTCTAACAATAGTCAACTGGTCTGATTCTTTCCTTAATCTCGAAAGGGCCAATATATCTCGGAGCTAATTTCCCTTTTACTCCAAATTGAATGATGCATTTCCAAGGCGCCACCTTCAAAAATACCTTATCCCCCCACTTGGAATTCTAAAGGCCTTTTTTGGTTATTTGCATAACCCTTTTTTTTTTCTATCCTGGGCTTCCTTCATCCTCTTTCTGATCACCCTCACCTTGTCAGTTGTTAGTTGCACCATTTCAGGTCCCAAAAGCTTTCTTTTTCCTACTTCCTCCCAACAAATTGGGGTACGACATCATTCCCCTTCTTTCCCCTAGGTAATCCCATCACAAAAATCCATAGAAATATCCTTTCATTTCCATTCTGGAATCGATAATAATTGTAAATCCCCTACAGGTCTCTGGTGTTCTATCTTTACTTGTTGACAGATCCCACAATTCGACACAAATTCTGCTATTTCCCTCTTATATTTGGCCACCAGTAGTACCTTTAAATCTTTATACATGTTCGTACTTCCAGGATGAGTAGCGAATCAGGATTCATAAGCTTCTCTCCATATTTCATCCTTTAAAGTCTTATGATCAAGTAAATAAATTCGCCTACCCATAGCTATTAGCCCACCAGATAACATTTGGAATGCTTTCTCTATACCTTGTTTTACACTCTCCTTGATATCCTTTACTTTTTCATCTACCTGTTGAGCCACCAAAACCTTGTCTCGAAGCACAGATCGGATCTTTATGTGAGCTAATAATGATCCCTCAGGCCCTACACTTAGTCGCAAGCCTAATTTCTTCAATTCCACTATACCTCGTTCCTTAATCTCTATATCATTCATCATCGTTTTATTTCTTCAATTCCACTATACTTCCCTATTCCTTAATCTCCATATCATTCATCATTGTTTTTCCTTTCCTAATCAATGCATCGGCTACTAAATTAACCTTACCAGGATAATAGTCAATCACACAATCGTAATCTTTTATTAACTCTACCCATCTTCTTTGTCATATATTCAACTCATTCTGTGACATCAAATACTTCAAACTTTTATGGTTTGTAAAGATTTAAACTTGTGACCCACACAAACAATGTCTCCATACTCTTAAGGCAAACACCACTGCTGCAAAGTTCTAGGCCATGAATTGGGTAATTCACCTCATTTGAATTTAGTTGTCTTGATGCATAAGCAATCACACACTCGTGTTGCATCAACAGCCATCCTAAACCCCTTTTTAAGGTATCACTATATACCATAAACCTTTCTGTCTCTGATGGAAGGGCCAATGCAGGAGCAGAAGCGAGTCTCTCCTTTAGTTATTGAAAGCTCGCTTCACACTCTTCCTGACCAAACAAACCTGACTTCCTTGCGGGCCAGCTTAGTCAAAAGTGATGTTATGGTGGAGAAACCCTCAATAAACCTCCTATAATACCCAGCAAGACCCAAGAACTCCGAATTTCTGTCATCTTGGTAGGCCTTTCCCATTTCAACACGGCGTCAACCTTTCTTGGATCCACAATATTCCTTCTACGGATATTACATGGCCTAAAAAAACTACTTCTTTGAGATAGAACTCACACTTATCCAGCTTTGCATATAATTGATTCTCCGTTACAGTCTGTAACACAACCCTTAGATGTTGTTCATATTCCAAGTAAGAGCTTGAATACACCAAGATATTGTTAATAAATACCCCTGCATTTTGGTCTAGGTAAGGCCGAAACACCCGATTCATCAAGTCCATAAGTATGGCGAGAGCATTGGTTAACCCGAAAGGCATCACTAAAAACTCGTAATGTCTATAAAGGGTTCGGAATGCAGTCATTTGTCTGTCTTGTTCCTTGGTTCTCAACTGGCGATATCCAGATCTTAACTATATCTTAGAGAACACCTTAGCACCCTTCAACTGATCAAACAAATTATCTATTCGTGGGAATGGGTACTTGTTCTCCACCATCACTTTATTCAATTGACGATAATTAATACACAAACGAAGTGTGCCATCCTTTTTTTTTTACAAACAATACTAAAATTTCCCACGGCGAGTTACTAGACCGAATGAAGCCTTTATCTAACAATTTCAAAAGCTGGACCTTAAGTTCAACCAATTCCATAGGTGTCATCCTATAAGGAGACTGGGTTATAGGAGAAATTCTTGAAATAGTTTCTATGAAAACTTCAATTTCTCTACGGGAGGTAATCCAGGCAACTCTTCTGGGAATACATCTCGAAACTCCCTTAGAACGTGAATACTAGCCAAATCTATACTACCCTTTCCAGCTCTTATCAAGGCTAACCAAGTAGAACAACCCTTCCTCAGTAACTTTCTAGCCACCAAGACTGAGATTACACAACTTGAAATATCTTTTCGTTCCCCTTTAACCACTATTCTTTTATCACCTATTCCTTGGATTGTCACTGTCTTGGTAAAACAATCCACTTATGCCTTATGTTTACTTAGCCAAGCCATGCCCAAATTAAAGTTAAAATCATATAACTCTAGCGGCAAAAGGTCTACCCTTAATTCTGACCCTCCCATATATAGTTTTACCCCTCTATAAATAAAAATTGTCAAATCTCTGGCACCTATATCTGATTTATAACTCTTTCCCTCTCTTTTTTCCAGCCAAAGCCTAGTAACCTCAGCATTCTCTTCACCATGGTAAGTCATATAACCCATCCCTCTCATACACCTTACGTACTGCACTATGGTGACTACTCCCCCTGATCTAGGAGCTGCACTGGAGGCTCCTGCTGTCTTCCTGCTGCTACAGCTCTCACTATATGATCCATAGAAGCAAAATCCTAAAATGGGTTTGACCCGTCTACCGGTGCCACTAAAGGGGGTATATTATCTCCACCTTTCATATGTCTGATACATCGGGCATTGTTACCCTAGCCTAACGGGACAACAAATCATCTCAAAACCGCACTGACTCGCCTCTTTCAGAGTATATTGATGTTGCAGGTACATGAGAGAAAGTGTCTGTCAAGGGATCCTAATTTGGATCACTTTTATAATGAAGACTCTGATCACTTCCTTGAACTAGGAATGGATCAGTGGCTCCTTGCCTTGTTCTCACTATTTTGAACCACATTTCAAAACCTTACACTCATTCCTATCCCCGGAATAGCAAGCTCTGATACAAAAATGCAACAGCCCGGCCCAACTTGCCATATATTGTTTGCTTTGGGCCTTACCGCCCTCACGATTTTGTTCCTGGTGACGCGAGCCCATATCTGAGCCTGACGCCCCAAAACGCATATGACAACTTAGTAACCAGCACTCTTAATAAGGCAACTACCAATCCCTCACCCATCGATGTGGGATATTATAATCCACCCCTTTAAGAAGCCCGACGACCCCGTCGGCACAACCGGATAGCCAGTGAGGTTTGCTCTGATACCAAAATGTAACATCCCCATACCCGGGATAAAGCAACGATCTCATGTTAACTGATAAACAAAGTGACTAATATATATATATATTCACGGTATTTGTATTAAAGTCTACCGAAATTTCGATGGAGTCTCCCCTATACCGGGAGGTCCCAAGTTATCGACATACGACTTGTTTACACTTTTAATATACCACATCTCCTAACTCAATTCAACCCAATCATCCTGGGTCTCAATCCCACAAACATCATCCTTCATATCAACCACAATGTTTATGATATACATTGTACAATAATTAGCATTATGGATGGATAAAGATATAAGCATACATACATGGAATATAGTTATACAAACTACATAATTAAATTCATCTATTCAAGTTTAAACATCAATTATACAAATTGAGTTAAATAAAAGTCGTAATATTATCAAATACAAGGGTACACTTCCTAGAACCTAAATTACAAAAAGTGAACCTAAGCTAGAATTTACTCCTGTCGTGTATGTGATGATCTTGAAAACAAAATACATATTATTGAAATATGAATATCACAATAATATAGCAATACAAATATCCAGCAATTTAAAAAGACAAACATGCATTCATATTTTATTTACTTCTCCTTTTTGGTTTTCATTGGACACGTTTTCTCCTTCAACTACTAAAAACCACTTCCTCTTCCATTATCAACCTCCATTCAAGATCTCATAAAACCACCCATGATTATTTCAGCTTAACACATTACCGATACCAATTTCACTGTTATCATCATCACCCTATAGGAGTCAATGCAAGGTGATCTCCTTACCTGGGATCCTAACATACACTAAATATATTCTAGTCAATACATGGTGATCCCCTTACCTGAGATCCTACCATACACTAAATGTATGCTAGTCAATACATTTTGATCCCCTTACCTGGGATCCTAACATACACTAAATGTATGCTAGCCAACACATGATCGATCCCCTTACCCGGGATCCTAACATACACTAAATGTATGTTAGCCAATACATGATTGATCCCCTTATCCGGGATCCTAACATACACTAACTGTATGTTAGTCTAAACGTGGTGATCCCCTTACCCAGGATCCTAACATACACTAAATGTATGCTAGTTCACGCCCCAAGTCACACTTCTCATATTTCTTTGTCAATGATAATTTCATCACTTGACAATTCACACAACAACCGTTCACCTTGAATACACATACATTCAGAATACTATCCAAAATATCGGCATCATTACGCAAACTCTTCCTCCTTTCTTCTAATATCCAACGTTTGGTAATTCACATCTCACATCAATAACATATTGAATTATAGAATTTAACTAGAAAGTATAGGTGCAAATCACCTCCCTGCAATAGAAGCTCTACTCGTGCTCCCCTGCTGCTGCTGTTGCACCACGCATGTGGTCCCTCTTGCAAATCAAAGGTTTATCTCATAAGTTCTCCTCACTCAAGGATATGTTTTATAATAACCATATCAACAACCAATAAGTGTTTCTTTCAGTCATTTCTTAATATTTTACGTTATTCTCATTTCACCCATTAACATTGTCATTCTTTGTCCAACCCCAGTTATTATTCCTTTTTTTACATTTGGATTGTTACTGTCCAATTGTTATTGTCTCATTTTTAAACTGTTACTGACTGACCTCTCCCTAGATTATTAACTATATCTGGAGTTATAAAACTCCGATTCAAGCGAGATTAGTTAGAAAGCTAAGACATGAGGCTACAAATTCTATAATTAAGGAGAACCCAGTTCTGCCTTTAAGATAGTCAAAATTGCTCATGAACAAACACTTGGACTGTTACTGTCCAACTGTTACTGTCTCGTTTTTGAATTGTTACTATCTGACCTCTCCTTAGATTTTTAACTATATCTGGAGTTATAGAACTCCGATTCAAGTGAGATTAGTCTCGTTGGAAAGCTGAGACATAAGGCTACAAGTTCTATGATTAAAAAGAACCCAGTTCTGCCTCTACGATAGTCAAAATTGCTCATCAACAAACACTTGAACTGTTACTGTCCAACTATTACTGACTCGTTTTTGAACTGTTACTGTCTAACCTTTTTTCATATTTTTAACTATATCTGGAGTTATAGAACTCTGATTCAAGTGAGATTAGTCTCGTTGGAAAGCTAAGACATGAGGCTACAAGTTTTATGATTAAGAAGAACCCAATTCTGCTTCTAAGATAGTCAAAATTGCTCATCAACAAACACTTGGACTGTTATTGTCCAACTGTTATTGTCTTGTTTTTGAACTATTACTGTTTGACCTCTCCTCAAATTTTTAACTATATCTGGAGTTATAGAACTCCAATTCAAGCGAGATTAGTCTCGTTGGAAAGCTTAGACATGAGGCTACAAGTTTTATGAATTAAGAAGAACCCAGTTCTAATTCCCTCATCCTCTTATCTGAAATTTTACTTAAAGTCAGGAGACGAGTGTCTAGATTCGTCACCCCCTTCCCTTCACACATAACTTTCACAAACTATATTTTCTGGGTAAATTATCATGGTTTCACGTCCCCAATCATATACCACACATGAATTAACTTAATTTAACAACAAATACTTTCCCCCCAATTCAAGTCTAAGAACCCTAATCTATAATTCACATCAAGGCATCAATTCATTATCAAATTTAAAATGACTTGTAAGATCATGTTTATAACACCTTACCCGGTACGAATTAAGGTTTTGATCTTCAACGAGTTGAAGATTTTTTCAACTCCCTCCTTTCTTATCTAATGATAGCCAAACCCTCCATCTTCTCTTCATGTTCAATTTCCTTGTTAATCCCTTACCCACAAGTGTTTATTCCATCTATAAACCCTTAATCTTGGATGGTTTTCTTGAAATTTTGGTGTTTCTCTCTTGATTTTGCAAGAATGAATACAAAAACTCCCTCTTTTCTTTCCTTATGATTTCTGCAGATTTTGGTGAGAATAGAAGTATTTATGCCCTACAATTTTTCTTATTTGCATTTAGGCGTCTACATCTTTTTTTTTTCTTATAATTAAGTTATACCTCTTCTCATTTCTTATAATTTCACCCCACAACTTTTAGTTTAGTTTATTTTCTTTAATTTAATCCAACCCTCAACATTTTCGGGTTGATTTATAATATCTCGAAATATTTCATCTAGAAACTTATATCCAAAAATTTATGAATTCATGTTTTTATTTAACCATATGCATGAATTTCTTCACTTTTATTTCTCATGTAGTTAGTTTGCAATCTAAGTAACCTTTATTTTTCCCCGGGGTTTACAGGTTTATAGTTTTGTTCCCTTAGAGCAAGTCTTCAATTCTGATATGCTCAATTTTATTCTTAAACTTGGATTAAATGGAACTTGGGTTCACGAATTCCATTAAATTCTGCTAGGGTTTGCATCAATTATTGTTTCTACATTTGAGCTTAATTAATACTTTGGTTTTTAATTAAGATACAAAGCTTGTTTGGATCAAGGTTTGAACTTACTAGTAAAGGTTTGGGGTTAGTCTTTGTAAGCGGGTCAATTTAACCTACAAGGATAGATCCATTAGGGTTAATTTCTCAGAACTATTTAAACACATATAAAGCCTAAATTTTGAAGAAAAAAAACCTTTGATGAATAATACTTATGAACTTTTCAATTTAATGTGTGAGAGATAATCTTTCATTCTTTAGCCCTTGAATGAACTGAATCTGACTTCTCAAAGATTAACTAACTTCATGCCATCATTTAACTTCATTACAATAGTGTTGGTGCCTAGGGGCAGATTTCCATTGTGTCACACTCTTATCATACCTTTGTTGGCTTTCCAGGATCAGATATCAATCTTGATTGTGAGTTGCATGACCACATAATCACAGGATTCACATAAGTTGGTATCAAAGCTAGGCTCCGAGAACAAGTCATCTCTTTCTAAAAATTTTGTTTTCTTAGTATTCGTTAAGTTTTTTTCAGTATTTGCAGATTAGTAAAAAAATTAATATTTTGATTTGTTACTATCTCTAAACATATTAGTAGTATAAAAGTAAAAAAAGACATTATTCAAAACTTGTTGCAATTTTACCGTAGAAACATAACTCATAGAGAACCTTAAGCAAACCACCTCATGATTAATTTAAATTTCATATAGTACATACTAGTTGTGAAATCACACTATATATTAAATTTTAGCTTATTTTGATATTATTTTCTTGAGGTTTCAATTCGGAGTTTAATTTTACCGCAAACTGATCATACATGATTTTTTATACTAGGCATAAGAGAATGACCTATAAACTAAGATCTATAGTTCGTTTGGTATCAAGATACTACATATTGAATTTTAGGTCATTCTGATACCGTTAGGTCTTAATTTCATTTCTGTTGATTTAAAATTGCGAAACAAGTTAGATTTGTATTAAGTCAATATATGTTTTTCTACTATTTGTTTTGATCAAATTAGTTTGTTTATATTATATTGGGGTTATTCAGGAGTCAAATAAGTGTCTTCATTAATTTTCACTTCTATTTTATTTCGCGTCTTCGTTTCCTCCACAATTTGTACGAATTTGTATTGCTACTTGCGAAATCATATTTGTAGTTCCATTTTGCTTGTTTTTAGTATATTGTTTTCATTTTTTAGTCTATATTCATAACTGAATTGCATTGTGAAAGACTCTAACCTTGATTGGTTGCATTAAATTGAGTCTTTTGGTATATATAAAAAAAGATGTCATGTATTCAGCAAGGGAGAAGGAACAAAGGAGGATTCCAGAGCAAGAATAGTAAAAACTTAGGCATGGGGTAAGGGTGTTTGAATGAGAAGTTTATAAGTGTAAAATATTCTTCTATGACCTTCAAGCTTCAATGGAAAAGGAGGAACAACTCCACAAGCATGGAAAAAAAAAAAGAGTAGTCGTGGTTATTATTCAAAAGTATGTGTATAAGTGGTTAAAAAAGCATGCTTATTTGAAATCCTTATGTGCCACTATATACATACAGTGTTGTCGGAGGCAAGTGTTAGCAATAAGAGAATTCCAAAAGCTTAAACATCATGCTTATGAAACATCCATTATTCCTATTAAAAGTTCGAGGATGAATCTTCTTGAAGAGAGAGGGAATGATACGGTTCAACTATAGATTTCTCATTAAAGGCCTTTGATTTTGTGCTTGGGTTTGATAGGGAGGCCATTTGGCTAAGATTGTGTTTTTCCTTGGAATTTAGCTTGTGTTCCATTCGACCATGATGAATTTTTAACATGGGATAGTTTTAGCCAGCCTTGGTTTATGCATGATGATAGGTTCGGTCCAATCTCTTT
>Ga0325404_1008918_pt1 | contig 10255 bp, 9 predicted proteins | sample PopdelMetagenome_18_FD_205664 | JGI IMG/M metagenome (GOLD analysis project Ga0325404, IMG submission 205664) | Populus deltoides microbial communities from Bellville, Georgia, United States - Xylem-Control-R1 | ecosystem: Host-associated > Plants > Phyllosphere > Stem > Wood/Secondary xylem...
TCAAAGGGGGAAGTTGCAGAGATTTGAGTCTGACAGAGGTCTTTCCTCTTAAGTAGTGAAGAGACTGTTCAATCCATAGATAGATCATACAAGAGACAGGTGGGTGTGTGCTCCTTTGTGTTTTTCACACACACACACACACACACACACACACACACACGCACATATTTGTCCTCCCTTTCCTTTTCTCGTGTATTTTAGCCCCAACTGTTTATCGTTAGTTCTATCTCCTTCTCTCACAATTCATGGGCTTCAAGTCATTGTAAGTGAAAAATTGTTCTTTCCCCTTGAAGTGCAGATGATCATGAAGCACGTGCACACTCAGATTTCCATCACAACAGGTTCCAATTATATAAAAACCTGAGACTATAATCAATTCTCGCCTCTCTCTCTCTCTCTCTCTCTCTCTCTTTCAATCCCTGCACTATCCCCCCCCCCCCCCCGCTCTCTCTCTCTCTTAATATCTATATATAAACAACACCTTTCCGTTTTCCACTCCTTACCCTTTTATTTTCTAACTCTTTCTTCTTCTAGATGTTGATACTCGAGCACTATAGAAGATGAAAACATGTAAAACATTAACGAACAAGAATTCTTTTCAAATCTTGATTTGATCGCACTGTTCATAAATTAATTTGTATAATTTATGAACAAGAATTCTTCACTTAATTCAAAGCTTTCTGAATTCGTTCCTCATGCATCCTCTTCTTGATTCACAGGCTTCGAGTAACAAGAGATCATCACTAGACTTTCTGTAAAACTCCCATATATTTGATAAACACTTGGTCTTTGATGGGCTGATCAGAAATTCCACTCTCATAAAGAAGGTAAGTAACATAAAGAACTCATTGAATTATATACTGGGCACTACTGTGTCTGCATGTATGTAGAAAGATGAGGGGTAGTGTGTATTTATTTCTGTGTGTGTCTTTAGATATGATATTTGGATGTGAAGGCTAATTAACTAACGTGGTCTCTTTTCAAGTGTAGATACAAAGACTGCACATAATTTTTCGAGAAAACCAATCCGATGGCGACATACTTTCATGGGAATCCTGATTTCCAAGCAGCTGCAGCATCAGCGGAAGGTCTCCAAACTCTTGTTCTTATGAACCCTACTTATGTCCAATATTCCAACACCCCTCCACCACCACCTTCCAACAACTTTGTATTCCTCAACGCCGCTGCTTCTGCTGCTGCTTCCAACAGCCTCTCTCCTCCACCCCACCTCTCGGGCCACGCGCCACCCAACACCCAACAATTCGTTGGCATCCCTTTGGACCCTAACTCCCATGACGCTTCCACTTTGCATGGACTTATTCCGCGTATCCATTACAATCTTTACAATCCAATTGACCCTCCACCGACCGCGCGTGACACACCACGCGCTCAGCAAGGTCTGTCTTTGAGCCTCTCCTCACAAAAGCAAGGCTGTTTTGGATCGCAGGCTCAAACTGTATCTGGTGAAGATATAAGGGTGTCCGGTGGGTCGGTGTCATCAGGCTCGGGTGTGACAAATGGGGTTCTGGGTATGCAAGGGGTGTTGCTGAGCTCAAAGTACTTGAAGGCTGCTCAAGACCTACTTGATGAGGTTGTTAGCGTGAATAATAATGATATTAAGAGTGAATTGTCAAAGAGGAGTAATGGGATTGGTAGTAACACTAGTAACAAAGTGGTTGGAGAATCATTAGCCGGAGAAGGGTCTGGTGGAGGAGAAGTAAGTGGGAAGCGTGGACCGGAGCTTTCCACTGCCGAGAGGCAGGAAATTCAGATGAAGAAGGCTAAACTTATCAGCATGCTTGATGAGGTACGCAGTTTATACGTGTAGCTATGTGTTGTTTTCAATTGGTGTGTTAACAATTTGTGTTGGCTAGGTTTTGATGAGTTAGTTTTGAAAATGAAGTTTACAGTTTCTTGGAATGTTCTTGCTTGTGTCAAGTAAAATATTGGCTGAGATCAGTTGGATTAAAGTTAGGTCTCTATCACTGTACGAAACCCATCAAATGAAACTGAGTCCAAATCTCAGTCAGCTGGTGTTGTATTCAACTTGATAATATCTACCCTGTTATGAAAGCAGATACTTTTATTCATTCTAGTTTTTGATTATCTGCAGGTGGAGCAAAGGTACAGGCAATATCATCACCAGATGCAGATTGTGATTTCCTCGTTTGAGCAAGCAGCAGGAATTGGTTCTGCTAAGACATATACAGCCCTTGCGCTGAAAACAATCTCCAAACAGTTTAGGTGCTTGAAGGATGCAATAACAGGTCAAATTAAAGCTGCAAACAAAAGCTTAGGTGAAGAGGATTGCTTGGGAGGAAAGATTGAAGGTTCAAGGCTCAAATTTGTCGATCATCACCTTAGGCAACAGCGTGCACTTCAGCAGTTGGGAATGATCCAGCACAATGCTTGGAGACCACAGAGAGGATTGCCTGAAAGATCAGTTTCAGTTCTCCGTGCTTGGCTCTTCGAACACTTTCTCCACCCGTAAGCATTTTTTGCCCTTTCCTATTGATGACTAGTTTCATGTAGATAATCGTAGTTGTTCTACATGATCCAACAAAAATTCCTGAATTCTAGGTTTTGGTCCGTTTTTATTCATGTCTGATTTGTGAACCTTTCATGTTTCAGCTATCCCAAGGATTCAGACAAGCACATGCTAGCAAAACAAACAGGACTCACGAGGAGCCAGGTATGAACCATCTCCTGCATTTTTTTAGCATTTCAATCGCAGCTGTGGAAATTCTTATATTCGAATCGCAGCTTTGGAAATTCTTATATTGAATGTCTGCTACTGCACAGGTGTCTAATTGGTTCATAAACGCTCGAGTTCGACTTTGGAAGCCAATGGTAGAAGAAATGTACACGGAGGAAATTAAGGAACAAGAACAGGATGGATCAGAGGACAAAACAAGCAAGAGTGATCACAATGAAGATTCTGCTTCTCCGTCAGTTCTTCAAGAGAAAGGTTCGGCGAGCGAAAATCAAACTAGAAATTTCAAGTCCTTGGACAATTCACCAGATGCTCCTTCTGAGATCTCAATGCCGACAGCTTCAACATCTCCTGTTGGAGGAAATGTCCGAAACCAGTCTGGGTTTTCCTTTATAGGATCATCAGAATTAGAAGGGATCACACAAAGGAGCCCGAAGAAACGAAGAAGCAATGATTTCATACAGTCCTCAACTAGTGTGCCATCCATAAACATGGACATCAAGCCTAGTGAGGCAAATGATGAGCAGGTTTCTGTAAAGTTCGGCAGTGAGAGGCAGAGTAGGGATGGCTACTCATTCATGGGAGGTCAAACCAACTTCATTGGAGGTTTTGGGCAATACCCAATTGGTGAAATTGGGAGGTTCGATGGCGAGCAGTTTACACCAAGGTTTTCTGGCAATGGTGTTTCTCTCTCACTCGGGTTACCACATTGTGAAAACCTCTCCTTATCAGGCACTCACCAAACTTTTCTTCCTAACCAAAACATTCAACTGGGAAGAAGAGTAGAAATTGGCGAGCCAAATGAGTTTGGAGCCATTAACACATCCACGCCTCACTCTTCAACTGCATACGAGAGCATCGACATTCAGAACCGAAAGAGGTTTTTAGCACAACTGTTGCCAGACTTTGTGGCCTGATATATTAGGAAAAAGAGGTGGAGGCTTCAGGATCTCTTTTCACTATTTGTTGCTGTTTCATCTATAACTAGGGAACAATGAAAATGCATGGTAGTGTAAAGAAAGAAGAAAACTCACTTTAGTATAGGTCTACACTTTGAGTTCTTAGACAGCTTAGGATTCAAGATTATATAGTTGAGATTGTATATTATTTTTTTGAGTTTTGAATATGGATGATAGATGGCTTGGTGTCATAAGAGTTAGCTATTGGGGTATACCAATATAGTATATTGATTGTGAGCAATCCTGATGTCACTGTGTATTTCATCAAATAAAGACAAGTATGTATGAACTGTGACGCTGATCAGTTGATTGCTAGCTACACACAGGATGTGAGATTTAAGAATGGGATGCTGCAGACATCAGTAGTGATATTTTTCCTTAAAATCAATAGGTTAACATCATCTAGAAACGATACAGTGGAAGAAAACCACTTTTATATCCACTTTTAGTGCTGTCAGGGGAGAGCTTTCTGGAGCATAAACATCATAGGTCTCATTCAAACAAAGTTTTCAAAGATAAGTCAGGAGTGGTTGCAGAATATGATTTTCTGATTCTGGGAATTTTGATAGCTAGATAAGGAACCCCAAAAGGCACTCTGCTAGAGAAAAGTCGGGATAAAAAAGTAGGTTGAAAAATAAAGTCAAAAGGAGCAAGAACACATGCAAAAATAACAGATCCAGACGGTCCAAAATCATATTACTCAATAGAAGAAGAAAAGTAACGAAACTATTGTTTATTAGGTAGATTTAGATAAGGCAATGGGGTATATTGCAGATTTGTCTTTGTTTACAAGGATTGCTTCTTTGCCAAGGATACTGAATCCTCAACTACTACCCATAATTAATTGTCCACCACGGATGAGGTTTTCTCATATCACGAATTATATTCTTTTAGAAAGGTCGTTCCTTGCCCTGAACCACTGGGGGCAATAGGCGAATAGCCTAATTACTTGGTTATTATTTTTGTACTCAACAAAAACCCTCAGAAATAATTACAAATTTAAGGTTCGTCAAACTTCTTTCCATGGCAGAATAGTTGGTGTTTTAAGAAGGAAAAACATGTAAATCAACGTAATGAAAGTGTTCTAAGATTGATAAAGCTTGAGTAAGGCCTTCAATTACAAAGTAATCTAGTAAATGATAGATAAACAGATGAAATTTGGTATGAGCAAAATTGGAACATCTGATAGAACAAGCCCCGAAGATTTTTGAGAGTTTAATTACAATAGAATTAGTGGTAGTCACAATTATAGATTACAGTCAAACAGAATCCTCATGTAGAATGTAACTTCACACTTGGATGATAAGCTAAAATCCAGGGCACCTAGTTTAGGGGTCTCTTCTCAGTGAAACTTTATAAATCATACCCTAATCTTTACAAAGGATTGAAAAATGAATTCTTGATTTTTTTATAAATTAAAAAATTATCTTAACTCAAAAACTTAACTAACTAGTTGAGATTATAAAATATAATTTATATTATTCTTTAACGTACTGTTTCAAGTAAAAAAAATTTAAACTTGTATAGATTCAATATGCCTTATATAATTAATTTTTTCAAATAAAATAGAAATGATAAGATTTAAACTCGTAACTGTTTGATTAGCAAAATTTAATATCATATTAAAAAATCACTTCAATTTAAAACTAAAATTTTAAACTGTTAAGATTTTAAAATGTGATTTATATTATTACGTAACTAAGCGACATCATTAATCTAGGCCTAACAAAAAGATGAAAAACAAATTATCAAAGTGTGGCCCTGCCACGGCTGCCCAGTGTGTCTTCTGTTTGCAACCTTGTAACACCACACCTCAATTGCCTCGGTGATGTCTGGATAACGAATATGCTCATTTCCTAACCATTCAGTCAAAATCTCTGCCTGGTCTTCTGATGGCAGCGCAAGAACCATTGAAATAAATGTGGATCTAAGGACTGCCATAGCTCACTATCAATCGTAAGTTCTGGAGCATCCTCGGCATTAGTTGTGGCAGAATCAATTAATGCTTTGGTAACCCTCACAAATGGATGCCAAACCTTCACCAAGTGAAGCCGTTTTGCGGTAGGAAGAATAACAATGCCATATCCTATTGCTTCTAAAACCTTTGCTGCCACCTCTACAACCTTCGACTTTGTCTAAATAATTTTGGCTTCTGAACTAGCTTGCTCGACAACCTGAAGTAGCTTCAATTTATTGACAAATTCCTTCATGATTACCAACTTATTTAATATCTAGCAAGCCAATGACAAATGTGATAGATATGATTGAAAAGATTGCATTTTCTCTTTCTCATTAGCTGATTCCACAGGATCACATAACAAAGCTTCTAACATATTGTTAAATCTGGTGAACAGTCCCTTCACACATTCTTTTGCTTCAAATTTGACCTCCTCATCAACTGTCAATAGAGGGGCATCATCATCCTCAGTCAGCTTGTACACATGCTGCTCTTGTGCAGAAGTTTCAAGATCATTCATGGGTGAAGGAGATAATGAAATGGCAAATTTAATATCTGACAGCTGATGGATTGACTGGTTGGAAATGGTTCAGAATTGGTTGCGCTTTTGATCCCTTGCGTGGTATGATTTTTAGGATCTCCTCCTCCTCCTCAGCTTTTTCCCAGGGCGTTGCTTCCAGGTAGTTCACACAAGCAGTAACAATTTGTAAAAATCTACAGCCAGATGCAGAATGCCAAGGGCATTCTTCACACCATGCCACAAGCCACCCAAGGAATCATCTATAACAACACAGAAGTTGAAGAAAATTGACATGGTGATCAAAGTCTGATTCTTGGCAGTAAACTTCAACACAGCTCCATGAGTCAATGATCTGGCGAGTAGGCCAGTTCTCAGAATGGCTGTAAGCATATCAAGATATTAGAATGACACCGAAACCAATCATCTCAGTCTTCCTGTGTTTGGAGTTGGTCAACAACATCTCTGGTTGAGCAATCACCAATCCTACCTGGCTCTTTCATGTAAGTAAATATTGAATCAACAGAAATCATAAACAGAGTTAAATTCATTGTACAAATAAAAGAATCAGAAATAGCTGAAGGAATGAAACAAAGCCATGATAGAAACAAATCAATTACAGTCATTCAGCAGGATTACATGCATTATTGAACTATAGAACATGTTTGGGACGCGGTTTACACCGCGTTCCCAAAAATTTTAATTTTTTTTTATTAAAATTTAATATAATTTGTATGTTTTGGATTGATTTGATGTACTGATATCAAAAATAATTTTTAAAAAATAAAAAAATTATTAACATACATTTCAGCATAAAAAATTATTTGAAAAGCAATCGTTGTCACACTGCAAAACACCCTATATAGCAAAACAAATTCACGGAACCATACAACATCAGTGTGGTTCAATCAGATTGTCACTACAAGGAGGGATGGCGCGCCTCTCAAAAGAAAATCACGTAGCATTGGATTTCACCTCTTATATATTCTCATTGCACTGAATTTCAACACTTGATTTCACAGAATTAATTGAACCAAACTGCTAGAATAGAACCTGAGTAACTTAAAGGAATTGCAGATTGAAATGGTCTAAAACTTGATTAGTTGAGCTCTACGAGCATCATTAACTACGTTTCATATATCAATCCTTTCAGCAAATAGAAAATGGTATAAATTAAACCCAAATAACAGAATGGCTCGGCTCTCTGAAACTTAAATTGATCCAGGATTCATTCAAACTTGAGACAAAAATATAAAAACATCATCTTTCCAAAGATAGACTTCGCAGCTCTAGTTTCATAGCTACTCGTTCTTCATCTAAAGAAATTGAAGATTAAAAAAGGCCCTGACATTATATCAAAACGGGCTATTATAAAACAATCCAACCGAAGTCTAGTCCACTTGGCGAGCCGCAAAGGTCCTTGCTGCTCTTCTAGCGACATATATGCAAATAGAAACGAGTCATTTACCCAGGTATTTCTATGGTATTTTCAAGTCTCAATTAAAGAATTTTAGAAAGGAAAGTGTCATGCTGTCAATGTAATTTTCCCAACAGATATTTCGGCAAAACAACTCATTCCTAGTGTTCACTGATTAGTTCTGTAAAATGTGTCAAATCGCATAATAAAAACTTCTTTAGAAATGTACAGATTGTGGTCACCACCTGAGTTTTGCCTTCAAAATTCTGGGGGATTTCTACGAGCAAGGTTTCGGAACTCATCATGTGATAGATAACAAACATAGCATGCCTTATGCTTATAATGTTGACGATTTTGAAGAAGCTTGCATCTTCCCTCCAGCAACACTCTTCTTCCTAGAAGAAAGGAGTTGATAACATAAGGAATCCCTGTAAAAGATATCCTAAGCACTTGCCAACATCTAGAGTAAGTTAAGCATTATTTATTGCATCCAATTATACAAATTCCGTGGAAGAATTAGTGTATATCCTTTAAATTAACTATTGACTACGCCATGGGTTGGATTAATTTTTTTTTTTATATATATATAAAATATTTGGATGATGCTAATATGATCTTTAGTATACAAAATTTTAAATTATATGAAAATTAACATAGTATAACCTTGTTAACTTGACAGGTTCAAAGATAACCAAAATAACCTATAAAAATATAATTTGATTAACAACACTGAAGACAACATCTTTCTTTTGAAATATTCTAATGACAACATATAAATTGACTCAGGTCAACTCGAGTTAACCTGTCAAATTCATTACTCAGGTCATGAAACCCTAATAACTTTATAGGAAGCAATAAAAAAAAATTATTAAACACAATTCTCAAATATCTATTCAATGTTAAAGGATGAAATTGAAAAAAAAATACTCATTTAAAATAGGGACAAAAAACTCTGAGTCAACCAGACTAACTTGTAAGGCTGTAACCCTATATATGAGACCATTATAATCTCATAGAAATCAAAATTAAAAAAAAAATATGAAGTTTAATTCTCAATCAACTCAATGTTGAAAAATAAATTTAAAAATTAATTAATAAATTTTTAAAAAATAATTAATTAAAAAAATAACACGAATCAATACAGCTAATCTGCAAAACTTGTGATTCAGGTAATGGGATTAAGATAATTTCATGGAAAGAAAATAAATATAAATTATAAAATCTAATACCTAGTAAACCTAATGTTGAAGGATGAATTTATTTTTATTTTTAAAGTTTGAAATAATAAAAAATCCTCAAAACATTTGAGGACCAAATCATAAGTCTTTTTTAGGACCAAATTGTTAATGGCATTTCACAATGAAATGCCAATGACTTATAGTATAAACTAGATAGATGACAAGTACTATGTAGCAGCCGAGTTAATTTTTTGCTAATATGAAAAAGAAAGTTAATGCGATATCAATCTTTTAAAAGGAGTAAGAAAAATCAATGAATTTGATAATTGAAAAGGGTTGCACGTGTAGTTAGAGCAGTGACCCTAAAAAAAAAAGCACCATAAAGTGAGCATCTCATGCTTATTTTCACACAATTAATTTAATTTAATTTAAAAATAAAATTCTGATTAAAAAAATTTTTGAGTTAAACCTCGTTAGTTTCAAAACCACAGGGAAATTTCATAAAAAACAAATAAAAAAAATAAGTAAATGAGAAATTTCATAGAAAACAAATAAAAAAATAATTAAATGTTGGTGGATAAAAAAAAAAAAACTTAAAAAACCAAATAAGCCTGAGTGAACCTCGTAAACCGAGTTAATCTCTCAAACTCGTAACTTGTTAAATTGTAGACTTGGACTTAACTAAAAAGCTCAACACCCGCTCAATTAAAAGTTAAAAGATTTGTTTTAAAAAAAATTTAAAATATTAAATAAATAAAATAAATAAAATTAAAAATTATTTTAAAAAAGCTAAATTTAACAAAGATTAAAAAAAACCCTAGGCAACAATTTAAAAAAACCCTGAGGCAACAATTTAACAAAGCTAAATTTTGATGGAAGAAATCATTTAGTTTAATTTAATTTTAAAATAAAATTCCTAAAAAAAAGCTAAATTAATATAATAAAGACCAAAAAAAATTAAAGAACCCATACTATTTTCAAAAGGACTAAAAACATCCCATATAAAATGAATAGAAAAACAATAGAAATCTTGAGGGTGAGAAAAAAAAATTCAAGTGAACTTTGTAAACCAAAATTAATCTTTTAAATTCGTAATTAATTAAAATCCATACTCGAAGTTAAATAAGAAACTAAACATGATTAAGTTCGCAAGTTTGGGCCTATAGATTTTTTCACAAACTGTGATGTATATGAGTTAGCTTGTGAGGCCCACCCTCTTAAAGTTATTGTCAAACTTATTTTATTTTATTTTTTAATCAAGATTCTTTATGAAAAAGGAGTAAATTGTTACGGAAAGACGTTTTCAAAATGCATAGCAGAAAAGTCTTGTTTTGAAGAAATAAAATGATGCAGAACAAGAATAAGTATTATTTTTTTTAATACAAACATAAGCATTTAATTCACTTTTTTACATAATTGTAGTTGTTCTTTTTAAATAGCCAAAAATGGGTTAAATAGTGGAAACTTCCATATATTCACATTGTTCTAGTTGATGGATTGCCCTAATTTTATCC
>Ga0325404_1008921_pt1 | contig 10249 bp, 3 predicted proteins | sample PopdelMetagenome_18_FD_205664 | JGI IMG/M metagenome (GOLD analysis project Ga0325404, IMG submission 205664) | Populus deltoides microbial communities from Bellville, Georgia, United States - Xylem-Control-R1 | ecosystem: Host-associated > Plants > Phyllosphere > Stem > Wood/Secondary xylem...
TTTTTTTTTGTGTTTTTTATGGGGTCGTTTCAGAATTGAAAAGGATTTATAGTATTTTTTTTAAAAAGAATTTAACCTCTAATTTGTTAATAACACTTAATTCCCTTTATTTTAATCTTAAATCTACTCTTATTTACCCTTATCTAAAATAATTAAGCATAAAATTAAAAGGTGTGGTGTTTTTACTATTCTCATTTTCACTAGGCATTCTCTCACAAATCATTATGGATTGAAATAGTTAATTTTTAAAAAATTTTTAATTTAACCCTCAAATGTTTTTTGCATAATTGAACTCAGTTCAATTATTAAACCTAGTTAGATTCATGAATCGAGTCATGTGTGACCAAATTAATCTAGTATGCTATCGTCTCAATATTATTTTAAAAAAATCTTCTTTGTTTTTTTTTTATAAATTAATTTATATTTTTACCGGTCATATGAATTTCCTTGAATTCATTACATCAATTGATTCACATTACATTAGCTCTTATATAATTTGGTTGAAAACTCACGAAATGCAAGGAATTCGGTCAAAGAATTTCAAGATTTACCTATTTACGTTGATTTAATAAATAGCAACACCAAAAAAAAAACCCCACACTCTTAGCTTTTTTTTTTTATATATATTTAAAAATAAAACTGGTCCAACCAGCAACATAGCATAGGCCTGGGGTTGTACTAGTATAAACTAAAGAATATAGCTAAACAATCAGGGAAAGATACTCCCAATTCATCTTGATTGGGTATTTCTTGATATTTTCATAGATAATATATATTGAATCAATGCCAAAAACAGAGGGAGGTGATAAGAACTGAAAGAACTACTTGTGCGAGACTGAAAGCATGTCTAAAAGCTATGAAAATGAAAACTCCTTGTGCATCTGAAGAACCACTCAAGATATCAGAAAGTGACCTTTCAAAACTCATGCTGCCTGCCCTGGTATTGGAATATTACGTGGCTTTGTATTAACTTTTACATTTATGATTCCAAAAATAACGTTTTAAAAAGAATGTGAATTATATATTTCTTTTTTAAATCAAGATTTTAAAAGGGAATTTCCAATAAAAATTCATTTAAAACTGTAAATTATATTAATTAATCTCACACTTTTAAAATTATAATTAAAATAAGTTATAGTTTCAATCGCTTTACACCTGCGAGGTGATCGAATCCGTGCGAGCAATCAATCATGGCGGGGCGAGCACTTGTGCAGTAATCTGGCTAGTGGCATCCCAGCATTTCCATGTTTTCTTTATCTTCCTCCACAGATCACCCATGTGGGCCTGAGGTAAAAAAAAAACTCTGCTCATGATCGATTGAGTTGACTCGTTAATTGATTTGTCGATGGTCGGAATTTTCTGGAATGATACACAGCATCCATTAAATTCTGTGTGCTGGATCTGGCTGTCTAAATTAATACATGTCCTGTCCCGGTCTCCGGCAGTTTTGTTTTAGTACATATCTTAACACAAGAAGGTCAATTTGGTCCCCGTCTTTTATTTTTTGTTTTTAAACCCCACCTTCTAAGTCTGATTAAACGTTGAAAATGGTGATGAGTGCTGAAGCAAGCAACAGGAAGCACTCGAGACAGGACAAGCATAGCATTTAGCTTAATCTGCAAGCCCTAAAACATGTCAGGTACTTTGACAATGCATAGGATATTTGCATTTTCAGCACTAACCGACCTTAAGAAACATACATGGTAGTCCCACGTTTTGAGTTCGATCTGAAATCTGAGTTCAGCTATGCTAGTAGATTTATGATGGATGAAACTCCAATTGGCAGGAAGAAATGGCTTTCTTAGTAGCTTTGATTCATACAAGTTTTCACTTCCCAACAATGATATTGATTTTTTTAACCTATTTTTTTATATTGTGTTGTATGATATTTTTTAAAAGTATTTTTTTATTTAGAAATGAATTAAAACAATTTTTTATATATATACTTTATGTTTTATAACATCAGTATATTAAAATTATTGAAAAATACTTTTCAAAACGAGAGCGCTTTTGACAATTTTACTTGATACAGTTAAATATGATATCTTCCGTTGAAATTTGGAATGCATAATTATGTAAATAAATAAATAAATAATTTAATAGTTAATTAGTTCAAAATCAAAATAAATCAGAAGATATAAAACCATGTAACAATTGTTATAGCTCACACAAAATCGATCTTGCTAACATCATTTTTATTCATTGTTTTTCGCTTTGCAATTACAACGTATTTCAATTAGTTGTTTTTTTATTTGTTTCATACGATCTCTCAAAAATTTAGTAAACATGATCAATTGTGTTATGACCAATGCAAGAGGATTCAAATCCAAATGCTCAAAGCCAATAGCAAGTCGATGTGTGTCTCTAACAAAAACTTCCCTATCGGGAATGGACTAAAGCCATCTTGTAACAACTCTTCTAATGGCCAAAACAATGGCTAAGGAGGAAGGTTGTTCCATGTCAAAGAACCATCTTAACTTAATAGCTTAAACTGTTAGGTGAGGTCTCAAGATATGATTTATATTACTCTCTAACACATCCCCTCAAGTGAAAGACCTTTGGGCTTAAACTTGCACAGACCCACATTACCTTGTGCTTAATTTTTTTTATCAAATAAATAGTGATGATGAGATTCGAACTCATGACCGTTTGGTCATTAAAACTTTGATACCATGTCAAAGAACCATCTCAACTTAATAGCTTAAACTATTATGTGATATCCTAAGATATCATTTATATTATTTTCTAACATCTCATTCAAACCAATCCCAACCGTCACACTTGCTAAGCTCAATATTTTAAGGCAACTGCTCAAGATTGGCCAAGACTACTCGCAGAAGGATTGTAATGTACTGTGACGACTCTGGTTTTTCATAGAGAAGGTTGTTGGTAACTTTAAGGACCTCTATGTTGTCGATATCCAAACATGTTTCCTCCTTCGCTTCTCATGCAGCAGACGCTTCAAAGCTCTCACCTGAAAATTAAACCATACAAATTGACAGTGTAAATGATTTTATTGCTGAACATGTTCCAAGAACTAGATGCATTGATATTCTATGCATGAATAGATGAAATGCAATGTGAAGTGCTCTAAGCATTGATATTCTATATCTTGAAAATTTACTTAATAACTCAAGTATTTATATTCAGATTGTATTTTTTTTATCATAATAATGTTTATTCAAATTAGATTTCGGTCTTAATTTTTTTTGTATAGACCCTTTGATTAACTTAAGGATATTGCCTTTTTTTTCCTCCAGTTTCTGCATGTACATGAACAAAGAAAAAACAGAGAGTGTAGACAGGTTTAGCAATCTTACCATTGAAATTGCTTATTCAATCGGGTCCATGCAATCTGAGTGTACGACTCTTTTACCCATGGGAACCATAAATTTGACAAGTAAAAAATCAGGTATATTTTGATATTGAAACTTCAGCAATTAATACAACCAGTTCAGAATTGGTAGTCCAGATCTGCCTCCCTGAGATTGTACGTTTTCAGACAGCAACATACATTACAAGTTGCAGCGAACCTGTTGAGATATTCTTAAATACCGACCGGTGCCTTGAGACTTCCGGTTGATGATGCTTAAAAATATGGCCATTATATGGCTGCTATGTGTTGCCATCCAATGATTATTGTGCCGCGATGCATTGACCTTAAACATGATGGCAGTGACTGCATATATATTTTTTTCAAAAGGAAACTATTATCGATGTCTTTCTCTATCTAAAACATAAGATGAATTGAGGGATAGAACACCTGGAAACAAAAATATTCCACAATGTTGTATGCAAACTTTTCAAAGTTATCGACTTCCACTATATATAATTTTTTGTTTATTTCTATATATATTGAGTATCTAAATTATATAGCATTGCAGATGAAATATATAAATTGTAAGTCTATGCATGATTTTCTCATTTTATATTATGTTTGAAATTGTAGTGTTTTTCAATGTGGATGAAATTTTGTTTTAAAGTGTTTTTCGGTTAAAAATATATTAAAAATAATATTTTTTAATATTTTTTATATCAGTAAATCAAAACAATAAAAAAACACTAAAAATTATTAATTTAAAACTTAAAAAAATTCAAAAACTTGAAAAAATACAGTTTAACAACACTCTTAAACAGGAATAAATTGGGCAATTAGAATACAAAATAAAAATAAATGGTGAATTAACATAACAACAAAATGTTTTGGTGAAATAACATGTTTTTAATGTTGTGATTTTGAACTATAACATCAATTAAATGTCACGGTTAAGAACCAAAACAAAATTGTAATTGAGATTACGGTTCACAACCGTGACATCAATTAAATTCAGAACTATCTAGTTGACCGATTCCTAATGGTCAATTAAACCGGTCAACCGGTTTGAAAATAACAAGAAAATCACTAAAATCGGGGCCTAGGGTGATATTTTTTAAATCTAAAGACCCAACGGTCGTAATAGTGATTTCATAGCCATTATAAGGAAAACAACCTTCGAAAACCTCTGTAAAAATTTAAGCACGACCCAACGGTCGGATCAAAAGTTATGGCCTTTTTTAGCCATAATTATGGTTTGACGCGACTAGAAATCCTCTTAGACCTAGACCTATCCTACTGGTCCATAAATGCATTTGCTAGGCCATCCACGTAATCTATATGGGGCAAATTCTCATCTAGTTATGGCAGACCCACACCTAACTGTTCACAATCACTCATTCGCAAGTCCGACTGCATCATATACACTGAAAAACAGAGGACAACTATGAACAACAACTTTTTAAAATTTTAATTAGAGTTGATTTTTTAGTCACAAATTTGACAAAAATGTATATTTTGACTCATAAAACATATGTATATTATGGTTTTTCCGTGAAACGATCGACCATTTAATATGATTGGATCAACCGGTCGACCGATTGAGCTAGAGGATTGGCAGTGGGGCTACATGTTAAGTTATCGCGCTTTAGAAGAGTGATATGTTTAAATTTTGCTATTCTGAAGTGTGAAAATTATCTTGTTGCACTTAGAAATAATGACATTTAGTAAATTTCACGCTTCAGAAGCGCGACAAGGTGAAAGTGTGTTATTTCACCAAGTCTTTTTCATATTGTGTTATTCTGCTAAAAATTTTAACTTACCGTGCTAATTTTTAAAAAATCCCCTAAACAATGTCATAATCTTAACCTGAAAACAATCACACATGTATGATTATCTTCATTGACTCACAGCACCATTTAGCAAACAAGATTAACAACCTAATTATAAAAAGCAATAACAATTTTGAAAAATCCAATGTAATTTTTAATTGCGACATTCCGTGACCAATCAAATAAATCAGTTGTTAGAACTCAAAAGATTTTCCATGCATAAAAAAAAGACAAATCTTTATGATCATTCACATGGCATCCATATGCCGCCCAAATTTAATATTTTGTATAATAATTAAAAAAATATATATGTGAAATGGTTGAGATACACCATGATTGTGAAAAGGGATAAGAAGGAGTACCTATGCAAGGGTCCTACCTCACAAACATTGCAAATGTCGTTGACTCTAAATTATTTCATTGTCAAACTCCCCCTTGAAAAAAAGAGTTTTCAATGTCCATTTGATATGGTAGTATCTCTTGTTGTGGCTAAGGTTGTAATTTGACTTTGGTAATACATGATGTTAACATGTTAAATAACACTAAAAAATCTAAAAATTTTCATTTATATGACATGATTTTATTATCAAGTAGGTTTTAAAATAGCTTTAGAAATTTCATCTAACTGATTAAAAAAAGGTCTCGGAAGCTAAAAGAGAGTAAAAAACTATAGCTTCCTAAACATGTTATCAATTCAAATAGAACTTTTTGGTTCCTTAAGAAAAAGGTAAGGATGAACTATTTGGTTTTGATATTTTAAAGATATTCCTACCATATAACTAATTGTTTCAACTGACAAAGTTTGGTAAGAACCATATATAAACAACAAAACAAGTACAACGTAACTTATTAATGTGTGTTTGATATTGTAGTGCATAATACTTTTTAAAAGTGAAACTTAGCACATTTAAAAAAAATTAGTGCAATAGCATTGACGAAAGAATATTTAGAGATCTAGCATACTTGATTGAGTCACATGTAACATCTACAACACGAGAGTCACAAATATCATTTGCGACTTGATAGTCACATACTCACATTGTTCATCTGTGACTCGAGAGTTACAAATACCAATTGCCACACTTGAGTCACATATATTATCTGCGACTTAATTAAGAGACTTATCCTAAGGCAATTTCTTCTGCTATAAACTCCATGAAAAAAAAAACCATAATTTGCATAATTCAAACAACTAGTTTTTCATCAGCACATAACACACTCGAGAGTCGTAGATGCCAATTGCCACACTCGAGTCGCAAATGTTTTCTATGACACAACTAAGAGACTCATCCTAAGGCAATTTCTTCTGCCATTAACTCCATGAAAAAAAATACCATAATTTGCATAATTCAAACAACCAGTTTTTCATTAGCACATAACACACTTGAGAGTCACAGATGCCAATTGCCACACTCGAGTCGCAGATGTTATCTGCGACATAACTAAGAGACTCATCCTAAGACAATTGTCATCAACTCCCTACCCAAAAAAATTACAATTTTCACAATTCAAATAACCAGTTTTCCGTCAGCACATAACACAATTCACATAAGCAACACATAACTTCTTCAATCATAAATAACAAAATTATACCAACAATTAACATTAAATAACATAACATTTTATTAAAATTAAACTAAATATACATTTATTCATAATTTTCATAACATATAATAACATGTATATATATTTAATAATCACCCTAGCTCGTAGAAGGGCCTAAAGCTCTTGTGGGTTAGTCTAGAGCATCACCATAACTTATCTAACTTGAGGACGAGTCTGTAATATCAATGTAAATGTAAGGGGGACCAATATTATCTCAGCTCGTTGATGGACCTAGGACACTCATGGATGAGCCTTGTATACCTGATGATGGGCTTGTGATGCCTGTGGATAGAACAAGATCCCTAACACTCCCATGTTAAACAATCTTTTCTTTAACTAATACCACCTCAAAACACTCAGCCTCTCCAACCTCTTGAATAGGGGTGAGCAAAAAAATCAAAAAATTGATTAAACCGAGAAAACTGGAAAAAAATAACAAAAAAAACCGAACCGTGAAAAAAAACAGATTAGAATTTTGAAAAAACCAACCGATTCAGTTCGATTTTGGTTTTATAAGCCTAAAATAGAAAAAAACAAACCGAACTGAACCCAAACTGAAAAAAATCAGAAAAACCAGAAAACAAACCGAGCCAAAATGAAAAAACCGAGCCAAACTGAAAAAACCGAGTCAAAACTGAAAACCCAACCAAACTGAAAAAACAGAGCCCAACCGGTTTGAACCGGTTTTTGTTCTAAAAAAGCCAAACCGAACCAAAACCGGTCAGTTTGAACTAGTTTCGGTTTGTTTTAAAAAAAATTTCAGTTTGGTTACTTTTTTTTTGATAAAAACCGAACCGAACCGAAAATGATCACCCCTGCTCTTGAAGTCCACCATGATATAAATCGAGTGTAGTGGTAGCCATAATACATTTCATCCCATCGACACTTTCACATATAGTCATTGCTGCTTTCCTAACCTCTCGTACCAAGTAATAAATTTATATACATAGATTAAAAAACCAGTTGGTAGTCGTCATCTATAATAACATTAATATGATATTTAATAAATGTTGTATTTAAAAAAATATTATATACCGATCGATTCTATCTCGGATATCGGGGCATATAATTAATTGGATTGATGGACGCCTCGAGAAACATGACAAGAAAGGTGTAACGAAACAACATGTAATATACATATACCATCTCGTGTATATATCTATATCAATCATCAGATGCTGATCCTCAAGAATATGATCTCTTATAGCATCCAAAATATCTAAGTAAAATGCATGAATCACTAATCAATTCCTCTTACACCTAAACCATATCTTCCTCGAGGTCCTAAATAACAAATTATTAGCCTTTGAAGTACAATTGATCATCCATATAGTTGAATTAAAAACAATAATTGAAGTTTACATAATTTAAAAAAAATATAAAAAGTAACATATACTATTTAGTTTCACAAGTTTTTCTATTATGACCACCTTGATTGTATATGCCACATATATTCAACGAGTTCTGCTCTTTTGATTCCATCTTATTATGAAAATGAGTGGAATTCCTTCAACCTTTATCCATTCATCATCTAGTTCGACATCCATATACATTTGGACTAGTATATGCAGGCCACAATGGTGTATCGGATAAAGGTTGAAACAAGGACTATATGCATTTTTGTATTTCAAGTTGGAGTAGAAATCATCAATAAATTGCACATAATCTATATTTTGTAAAGTGCAACATGCAATTAGGTGTGAGCATGGTCGATGATACAATTATCATTTCCCACAAGTATAAGTTACTTCATTGATGTTAATAATTTCCTACATTTCTCTTGTAACACTAGTTGTTGGAGGTGTCTTAGACTGAAATATCTCACCTCTAATATAAAATAGAGATATTAAATATGATTTAGAAGTTGTCGCATTAACAAGTATTTCAGCTAGGACTTTTGAAGGCCACATTATACCATGACTCCAAAAATCTTCAACATTTTCTTTACACTCCACAAAATATTTATTACACCTAAAAAATATTATCTTTATTATAACCGATACAAGCAAGCCACATATATTTTTTTAAAACATTATTAAAAACTTTTGATAAACTCGTGGCTATATTTCCATAATGACGACCATCTAAATCATATGTCAGTACTTATTTTTATTTAGGTTCTACTTCTAGAAATGCTCTAATTGCATCATCAGTCTCCACCAAATGCTCATATAAAATGTCAAACTCCTATTTAAAAGGATTTGTACACATCCCATGCAATATATTTTTCAAAGCAATATTTTTTAACATAGTATTGAAGTCACTCACAAAGTGTTGTGAACAATTTTGATGATATCCAATAGGCTCAGAAAAAATCCATGCCATAGAATTCTTAATTTGCATGTCTATCTGATACAATTCATAACCTAGTATGACTACCAATCACATATCGACGAAGCAAATCTAAAAACCAGCTTCAATTATTGTTCCTCTTTTCTTTGACAATAGTAAAATACAATGGATAAACTCTATTATTCGCATAATAAGCAACTATAACCAATAACTTTGCCTTGTATTTACCATAAAAATGAGTATTGTCAATATGAATTAGAGGACAACAATATTGAAACCCATCAATTGGAGCACAAAATGCCCAAAATGTTCTCCCAATTTTTTTTTATTACCATCAACCATTTTATTATACCAAGTGACACTTATTCTTGGATTCTGATGGCTTGTAGCATTATAGGTTGGTTTTGAAACGACTCTTCATGTTAACCAAATAACCGCTCCAATATTTTTTGTTTAGTCATCCATGGCTTCCAATAGGAGACTTCATGTTCATAACCTCTTTCTATAGTACCTTGAATTATTGCAATGTCAGCACTTCAATCCCTCTTTATAATTTTCGACATCACCTCGATAACTAGATCTAAATCAATTTGACGATGACGTTGTAAAACAAGAGGGTTATGATATATGTGTGGTCCTTTTAATTTTGAAATTTCCCATGAATTAGACCTTTGGTGATATCCCCTATGCAAATACCATCTTAAGATATTTAGATATTCTAACTAAGTCGATTACATAACTTTCTAGATAACTATGTCTAATATAGCAGTTAGGAATTCATGGTTTCTTCCATTATAAGTGATATCATTGTTGGTATTGACAATGGTACCATAATGGAAGCATAATATTTCAAAATTACCATATGTTAAACAGCACAACAAAATACAATTTTAATTTATTAATATATTGGGGTAATCAAAGTGTATAATTGATCAACAAAACCATAACGGTAATATAATCTTCTAAAACCTAAATTCATCAAATTAACCAACGAACACCTACATTAATCAAATTTCATTACCATAACAAAATTATCAATCAAATTCATGTATTTCATAGCTAATATTATTATTCTATAAGTAATTTTGTATAATCCATAATTTAACCTAAATTAACATTAACTCTTACAAAATAATTTTGTTAATGCACAATCAACAACCCAAAATCATTTATAATTTTACTAAACAACATAATTATTAACTCGAAT
>Ga0325404_1008922_pt1 | contig 10246 bp, 6 predicted proteins | sample PopdelMetagenome_18_FD_205664 | JGI IMG/M metagenome (GOLD analysis project Ga0325404, IMG submission 205664) | Populus deltoides microbial communities from Bellville, Georgia, United States - Xylem-Control-R1 | ecosystem: Host-associated > Plants > Phyllosphere > Stem > Wood/Secondary xylem...
TGTTTTATCATTTCCTCGATTTTTTTCAATTTTATCCCTAATCATTTTATTGCATTTATTTTCTAATCTAATTTTTCTAGTGTTTGCCTTTCTACAAGGTAATCTCGATCTCATGATCTAGGTCCAATTTATGTTGGTTTTTTTTGTTGTTTCATTAAAAATTAATTTTTTTTCAAATTCATCATTTGACATCTTGGTTATTAGGCCGCGAACTTCATTAGTTGTTCCACTTTCTTTTTTTGTTACGTTATCACATTATCACAATGTCATTTTTTTATCTTAGATCCTTTGTGTAATTCTTTTTTTTTTCGATCTCATCCTTCAGCATTTGATTTGTTAGGAATTGGGCATTATTTCACCATGTATAGTGTTTTTGATCTAATGACTTTGGTCATAGGTTTAAAAAATTAACGTGGTCGACTTTCTTTTTGGCATATTTTTTTTATTTCATTGTTCAACTTTGGTTTTTTTAAAAAAAAAATGTGCTTTGTGGTTTTCTTTAATTTATGTTTTATTTGGTTATCCTAATTTTATAACCTAGGCTATGAGTTTTGTGAGTTGGTTAGCCTCTTATTACCCAGGTTACATGTTTGTCATGTTACCTTAGGTTAATTTGAGCCAATTTTTTGTCTCTTTTTTTTATAAAATCCCATACTTCCGAAGGTTTTTTTCCAAATTATTGTGATTTAAAAAAAAAACAATATGCATGTTTACTATCGTTGAATTTTTTTTATTGTCTAATTAAATAAAACCAACTTATTAAACTTTATCAGAATTATAAGCTGAGTTGTTTTTTATATATATAAAACTAAAACATGCTTGTGGCGCCTACACTATCATAGCCTTTTTTTAGACCAAGAAAAATGAAAATGATTGTGATCTTGATGTTTTCTAGGAAAAAAATCAAATAATAAATTAAAAGGATCGTGCACATATCTAACTAAATAAATCATTAACTTGCGTCTCGTTACAGGTCATGATTTCTTTTATTATAAAAATTAGAGCGCATGATTTTTTAATGTCTTTTTAAAAAAATTCATAAATCGAGAATAGCGCTCACACTAATGAAATGATGAAAAAGAAAAAGAAAAAGAAAATCATCCGGTAAAAATAAAATATAAATAAGCTTGATATCCAAAGCCAAAATTGTCTAATGCAAATGTATTTTTCTTTCTCACAAAGCTTATCTTTTACCACAAAATAAATTTTTTTTATCCCTGAAAAAAAAGTTAATTTATATAAAGCACAAAAACAAATCATGGAAGATGAAATTATGCCTCGCAATCACGTTTTAAATATAACAAAGTTAAAATCCTATGTCCACATCATATCGATTAAATGTGTCATCATTTTAATATGTCATCCAATATGTTTTGCTTTTAGTATTTAAAAAGTGTTTTTGTCCGGTATGCATGAAATTTTAGACAAATAGTAATTAAAAGAATTAGGACTAAATTCGACATAAAAATTAACTGAAATTAAACGTTTAGGGAAAAATTAAATGTTTAGGTATGTAATTGAAAAAAATAAAAAAAATGATTCAAAAATAGTAATTAAAAGAATTAAGATCAAATTTAATATAAAAATTAAATAAAAACAAATGCATAGGGATAGAATTGGAAAAAAAACAAATCAATCAAGAAAATGATTCAAAACAAAACAAACAGCAATTAAAGAATGAGGACTAAATTTGATAAAAAAAATTAAAAAAATCAAATGACTAGGGATGTAATCGAAAAAAAATCCATTTAGAAATAATCAATATAATTAAAACAATTGCAATTATGAAAAGAGAGACTAAATCAAAAGAAAAAAGAAATTGAAGGAATTGTATAATTTTGTACATGACTAACATGTAATCCGAAGAAAAAAGAGAGGAAAAGAAATGGGAAAAAAAAAAAAGCAAATTAACTTCAAATCAGACCGAACCACCATGCACGCGTCACCTTCAGAGGAAGAGGACACCGAGACGAATCCAATGATACGGTGGAAGCATGATTAAAACCATCGTAGTCAACTTCACGCATCAACAGTTTTTTCTCTTTTTTTTATTATTTGTACAAAAACAAAAATGCCCTTAGAAATAAACATTAATAATAATAAAAAACATTATTATGAAATTGCAACCAAACCCTTGAAGTTAACGCAAAGAAATTTAAATGTTAAGGGTAATGGAGTAATTAAACTATTCATTGTAAAATGAAATTAATATAAGTCTCTTGGACACAGGTTCTGATTTTCAACTTTTAAGTTGATACGGTAATTATACTGTTATAAAAAAAATAAAAAGAAATTGGTGCCTCCCAATAAATAAAGAAGGATAAATTGACCTCGTGTAAAGACCACTTTACCCTTCAACACAACTTATCTTATTTTTCAGCCAATAAAAAAAGAGTAATTCTATTATTATATATAATCCATAGTAATCAACGTATCTACATTAGTTTTCTCACGGGGTTTAGGCTCTTGATTTAATGCACGAGGATCATCCTATTTTACATTCACTTTATGATAACTGTATAAAAAATGCCATTAGTTCTGAAATTAGGTGAAAGCATCCTTGGATCAACAGCTCCTCCAGAATTGCAAGAAAATGTAGCATAAAAAAGCAAAAAAACAGTTCCTCTAAAAGGACTTTCCCTCTCAATAAACAGTTAGATGACACGTTGTGTAACTTAATTAGCCTCTCAATTTAGATTGTATTTATTATTGTAGTAATTTTTTAAAAAAAAAAGTTTAAAATTTTTTTTAATTATGATTTATTTGATTAAAATATATGTTATGTTAAAATTATAATTGAAATTATTGTTTAGTAAAAATATTTCATGTGTTTTTTTAAATTATAATTAAAATTGATATTGATAATAAAACAATAGAAAAGGATAGGATGTATGTTAATTTTTTGTTTTTGAAATATATTGATTTGCATTTAATTATTAATACATTGTAACAATACTTATGCAAATTAGAACACTGATTTTTTTATTATTTCATTAAATTAACTGAACATAATTCATACGCATTACGTATTTTACTGTAATTAATGTACTTGTTATTTATTATTAGAGTATAAAAACAAGAGCAATTAAATTTATTTATATATTTCTTTTTACTTCATCATTCAATAAATATGAAAATAATCGATATAATTTTTTTAAAAAACCAATGATTATGAAAGAGTAAATCCGTGTCTTTCTTGTTCACGGATCAAAAACATCAAGTTTTGTGATCTCCATCTCATCAAAAAAATTCATTCGAACTCGCAAGAAAAGGGAGGGTCTTAGTTTGCTCGTCATCCGTAGACAAAGGCATAGATGACGTGTTAAAAGTATAGTTTTTCATGAGCATGCAAACGCTCATTAGTGAATTAAGGATATATACTGGACAAAATGAGGGGGGGAGGGTTGTAAATTTCATCAATGGAAAATTTTTATTTATGCTCCAATGAACTCTGTAATATATTACAAAACCTCCAGTGAACTCGATGGTCAGCTTTTGATAATGGCAAGCCAAAAATACAGAGAAATCCAATAGGAATGCTGGTGGGCGACTAACAATTTTTCAACGAAAACATTAGGAAAGCAGCAGCAGCAGCAAAATTTTAAGTTAAAATTCGCAACCCAAAAGAAAAAATGATGATCATAGCATTGTTCAACACTTGGGAAGATCAGATGGTGGAGGAGGGAGCTTCTGACTGGGAAGTGTTCCATCCAAGACAATCCATGCCATCCTTAACCCCCAGCTTAAATGGACATCGAAGTGGCAGTGCATAAACCATACTCCTGCGTCACAACACATTAATAATGTTGATATGATTAAGAAAACATTAGTGGAATAAATGAAAACTCTCAAAATATATAACAGAATAAAAAGGGAAAGGGTGTGCTTTAATTTATTAATTATTATTGTTATCATTGTTATTATTAAGAAATAGTGCTACGAACCTGGATTGTCTGCATGAAAACGAATTGCCACCCAGCCACCAGAAGGCACACCAACAGTGTTCCTTTCAACAGGATCAACAAGGTTAAAGTTCTTGGGGTCATTATTTGGATCAAAATTCCCAAACCCTTCTCCAACAACATAGAAATTGAAGCCATGGAGATGGAGAGGGTGGCTCTCAGCACCCAAAATGCTAGTGCCCTGCATCACTACCTCCACGCTTGTGTTAAATGGTAGCACTACAAGCTTGGTACCATTGGTCACAAAAGTATTATTTGGTGGGGTCCCTGTGTAGTTGAATGGATGGAGAGGAGAGCTTGGAAAATCAGAGGTGTAAACCCCATTTGATTTTTTGAAAAAATAGGATTGAAGGAATGCTGTTGAAGGGAGAGCCATGGAGATGTTGTTAACAGAAGCTGAAAATTTTGTGCCATTAGGCCCTTGACATGTCTGATTTTTTGGGCACGGGCTGTTTCCCAGACCAACCGTGAAAAAAAATTTCTTGTCCACTGTTCGAGGGACATTAACCGGGAATTGAGAGTTAGCCAAACTGCGAAGTTTTCTTGTGAAATTCGCAACGGCATTTGTAGCATTAATCGGAGGAAGGGTTGGTTTAAAAGTTGTCGAGTTTGAAGAAGTTTCATACTCGAGTATCCCTGCAATAGTTGTGTTGTCAAATGTGCCTTGGCCAGTAAAATATGGTCTTGCTAACATGTAGAATGATGCATTGGGGGCAATGGGTTTGGTCTTCAGAAGAACATTTGTGGTCTGTCCTGGTGTGATAACCAGAAGGTTGGTCTCAAAAGGCTTCACATAAGTTGCATCCACTTCAACAACGGTGAAGGTGTGGTTTGCAATGCTGAAAAAGAGCTCATCATTGAGTGCAGCATTGATCAATCGGAGAAGATATGTATTTCCCGGCTTCACCTTTAGCTTGTATGTATCTGCAAGTTATAAACATATGATACAAAAATAAATGTCCAGGCGTGTGTGTGTGTGTAATAAGCTTTCAAGTATCAATTGGGTGACCAAAAGAGCTATGATCACTTACTATTTGTTGAGCAATTATATAGTGGACCTGGAAGTCCATTAAAGGTGTAGGCTTCAGAGACATTTGGCCCCCCTCCTGTCTGTAAAGCCTGTCTAATCACTGCCTCAGGATCAGCGTTGAACCACTCTCCTGTGGTTTATTCAATCAAATGCTTTATTAATTAGCTTGTTTGACTTCGAAGAAGATAACAGTCGGTGAGTAAAATAACTGAATTATTTAGAATATTTGTAAAAATCAATCTAAGATTAATCAAAAAAAGATCAACTTTAGAAATTAAATCAGAATATTTGGTTAGAAAATTTTAAAAAAAAAAGGTAAATAATTACCCAACATGATAGTCACTTCCTTGTGCGGTTTGGCAAATGGGTAAGAAACGTTGCGCTTAGGGAAGATGATAAGAGGTCCATAGACAGAAGCTCTAAGCCATGAGAGGTGAGCATGCCAGAAGAGAGTTCCTCTTTGTCCTGTAACAGTGAAGTTGTACACATAAGTCTGGTTTGTTTGAATAGGGCATTGTGTGATGTATGCTGGCCCATCTGCCCATCCACTTTGAAGTTGACGAATTCCATGCCTGTTCAATTGAATTCATTTCATCACCAAAAGTACACGTTAATATTTACCATCAACACGAATCATATAGATATAGTTTAACTACATGTCATTGTTAATCAATCCATGAATAACAGTGCCATACAACAGAAAACTTGATCACTTTCTTACCAATGGATGCTAATGTTATTTGGAACATGATTGACCACCTTCACCACTAAACGGTCACCTTCTCTGGCAACTACGCGAGGCCCCGGGAACTTCCCATTAACAGTCACCATGCTCTTAGTGTGGCACAACCGGGTGACATTTGTCAGTTTTATCTGAAAGAAAATTACAAGTAACAAATGTTACTTACATATGAACATGATGATAAGCTAGCTAGCCAGACAAAAGCATATAATTAAATGCTTAGCTGGGTGTTAGCATGCGCAAAGTGTGTGTGTGTGTAGACACGTACGTTGAACTTGTAGTGCCGCGTGATGCCTGCATGCTTTGCACCGGCAACCTCAGGAAAGGCCCAGAGGCAGCTCATAGCAAAGAGTAGAATTGTCAGAAGAATTCCTGGTGATGCAGGGACTGGAGCACCCATGCTTTGCGTACCAAAAGTGAAGTTAAATTTGCTGCTATTGGTAGAAAGATGGATGGAGATAGGAGCGAGGTACTATTGGTGAAACTCAAAACTTTGCTTCTCTTACTGGAATTATATGATCATTAGACCCAGAGGAGGGTGTTTATATAGGCCAATAGCTTATAGTAATTAGAGTAGTAGTGTCTGGTTGATTAGGTAACCAGATGTCTCGGATAAGACAAAAGAGAGAGAGAGGGAGGGAGTTACCTACTGTCGGTTCATGTTTGATTTGGAGTGTAATCAAAGTCAAATAATTAGTTAATTTAACCTGTGCTTTAGCTTTAGTTTGAATAATATGGTGGACGATAGCCTCAACTTGTTAATTACATAAATATTTACCATTATTGGTTAATCGAAAGAAATGTCAGCATGGCATTAATTTTCCTCCTTCGTAAGTAACCCTTTTTTATTGAAAATTCTTCTCGTAAAAAGTTTTCCTCAAAAACTTATAAACAAGTCGCATGCTTGTAAATGAAATTTGACTTATTATGCCCACGTTAAGTGATGAAATGTATCTTCCACCAAAAAAGCTCGAGAACATGAGGGATAGGAAAGATCATAGTCATTCCGAAACCTATGTTCAGCGAGGATATATATATTGGGGGCTACGTAACTGTAAATAAAAATGAAACCTCTATCATATTCAGCTACAGAATTCAAAGATCAAACCGTTGGTGTGGATGACCATGGCAATCAAAGAGATCCCGTTTGCCGATGACCAGGTTGTTTTTTAGTCAATTTAACGTTTCATGCTAATTTATCATATTCATGAGACTTACTCACTGGGACTGTGGGACATGTACAGTGGTTGGTGATAACCTATGTGTCAACCACACTCACGCACTTGAAAAATCACAAAGCCAAGGAAGAGAAGGACATCTGAGCCACCTTTCTTCCAAGCAACAAAAGAATGATCGATATAGAGATTCAGTTTGTTTAATATATATAGTCACTTCTTTCTGTAAAGAGCAAAGTAATCTCTTGATCTTAAACATGAAGGTACAATTATATCGAATCAGAAGTAACTGATATATATTATGTAGGAGTTGACAGTCGAGGTGTGTGAAAGATTTTACTTGTGTATCAGTTCACAACATATATAATGAATTCGAGTTTGTATGTAGGTGCACCAACTACGCTAGCTCCTTTTAGGATAATCCTATATATCTCCAGATTTGTATATCTATAAGCAAGACATTATTTAGTTATGTGTCCAAGCTTGTTAGTCAATTTTTATTCAATAAATTAATCAAAAGATAGAAAGTTCATCAGATCAGTAACGTTTTATGCTTTTGGCGCATATATATGCATGGAGAATTGAGGCGTCCATTTTATGCGAATCACATGACATATATAGCCCTGACCATTATAATGTATCAACCAAAAACACTAATGTATGCTTAAAATCTTAGTGAATTTTAAGTTCTGCAGTGGAAAAATCATATACAGGAATTTCCTGAAGTAATTAGAATATTGTTGTGTTTAATTAACGTTGTGACTACAAACAAAGGAAAGACGAACTCCCAGTCTGCAGCCACATATATATTTTTTTCATATGTCTACATGGACATTAAGCAGAATTATTTTAATCAATCCCAAATCATAACAACTGCAATAACTCCCACCCCAAGGAACACAGCAACAAACTTGAAGAATGGAGTGTCGAAGTACAATTTAGCTTGTGGATGGAATCCTTTAGCTATGAGATGGTTGATGGCAACATAGATAAAAACTCCACATGCAAGCCCCATAGAGATACCAAAGATCCAATCAGCTTCTTGGCCCTGAGCAGTGGCATCAATGGCAATGCCTATCCCTACTCCAAGGGGGCTGGAAATAGCAAAAGCAAAAGAATATGCCGCCGTTAATAGAAATGGCCTCTTTGGGAGCATCCTAAGCAGAGCGATTCCCATTCCAATGGCTGCAAAGATTTTGTGCAATGATATAGTCCAAAGATTCTTCCAAGCCTCTCCCTTAGTCCCTAAAACAAAAATTAAACACACGACACTGAGGTGTCAACATTAAACAAGAAAACTCCCACGCTAAATTTTGCAACTCGACCCTAGCTGCTCAAGCTAACAAGTACCATTACCAAGATTCATATGTTCTTGTCAAATTATGCGTTATCAGCTATCACTAAATATAAAAGGCACCTCTGTGTGTGTGTACTGAGTAATACTCATCCATTGCACATGAGTGTATTGGAGCTAATTAACAATGACGCAATATATGCATGGATCATTGATAACCCTTTCATATATATAGTTTCAGTTATGAATTGATGAAGGCAACTGCCTGTGCTTGCTAACATATTTAGCTCTTATAATAATTACTTATGACTGTATGAGCTCAACTACAAGAAGAAATTATTAGAAGGTGTTAAGCATCGCATACATAAATATAAAAAAGATCACAACAAACAACCAGAAAAGAAATAACAATATAACATATATAGTGATTTTACGTGATTCGGCTATGTGTTTAGATCTACAAGTAAAGAGAAGAAATTTTACTATAGTCACAAAATCTCACAATTTGACACGCTAGAAAATAAACCTAAGAACATATTTGCAGGAATATGTTTTAATCCTAATGGGAAAACAAAAATAGTCACAAAGATTTCCATTCCTAGCTAGGTCAAACCAATCATAACCTTAAAAGAACTCATTGTCAAATTAATCCATATTAGAATTAACCACATCATAGCAAAAGGAGATGGGATTCAGATTGATAAACTATCATAGAAGTTACCAAAACTAATATTAACAATGAAATCAAGCTACCAGGTCCAGATTGATTAATTAATAACTTTCCTGTCAGCAAGCTTTGCTAAATATGGAAGTTGCCAAAAGATATATAACTACAGTTAATGAACCAGTGGAAGTTCATTAGCATATCCCTTTGACAGTTGTTATAGCAGTCGAGGGGACCCCAAAATCTCTAATTTTGTAGAAAGTGACTTGACTAATTATCCAGTAACCAAACCCAGATGATACCTTCATGCATCTCATGCGGTTTCATTGCAATGAAAGAAACTAACCAGTTAAGAAAAAGCAGCATGGATGAAGAAACATGTGTTCGGGCAAACTATGAACTGAAAAATCAACTTAAAGAGGTTTAATTACCTGCAACTCCAACGGCTATTCCCTCAAAAACTGAATGAAAACACAAGGCAAGGATGAGTAGTATGGTGTCCCCAAGAGACGTGGTCTTCAAGAAAATGGGATCGGCATTCATGGCCACATCTTTATCATCCTCTTGAGCTACCCCTCCTTCATCCACTTGCACTCTAGCTTCTCTTTCAGCACCTGACCTTGTTACGAACATCACTATGCAATCACCAAGCATGGTTAAAAGATAGCCAGCAGAGGCTAGCATGAACGAGAAAGGGTATGTCTTGGTAGTGAGATTGCTAAGAGTATCAGCCGAATCGCTCAAGAAATGCATGAGAGAGGTCCCTAGAAAAACCCCGCCGGCAAATTGTGTGCCCAAGAGAAGGAAATTCTCGTTCCATCGATAGAAGTAGGGAGAGATACCAGCTGCGAATGTGGTAACTAGCAGTATGATCAAACACCATACTTTCACCAGAATCAAGCTTTTCGAATGCAAATGTACGTTACCCTCGCTGCTGTCGTTTCCATCATGACCTCCGTGGCTACTGATTAAAGAGAATTGCAGGATCAATATCAGAGAGATCAACAAAGAGGTTGACTTGGGAGTTTTCAAACAAGGCATGAAATATTTAGCCATGAATTAATTGAGTGGATGTATCATCAACTTTCTTGATCTGATTTTGCATGATTACTTTCATTTCCCCCCCTATATATATCATATATTACACGACTTTTTTTCATTTTTAAGCGAAAAATATTACTTCATCCAAAAAAAAAAGTGAAAAAAATATCACATATATATATAATGTTATCTGTATACAATGAGATCGAATCAAACGGAATAATTAAATACAAGCAGGCGGATGATCTCATGCATCTGCTCCATCCATTTGTAGTACAGCTTTATCTGCTGTACTACACACCAAATAAATCAAAGGACTTCCAATCTCGAATATATAT
>Ga0325404_1008923_pt1 | contig 10246 bp, 5 predicted proteins | sample PopdelMetagenome_18_FD_205664 | JGI IMG/M metagenome (GOLD analysis project Ga0325404, IMG submission 205664) | Populus deltoides microbial communities from Bellville, Georgia, United States - Xylem-Control-R1 | ecosystem: Host-associated > Plants > Phyllosphere > Stem > Wood/Secondary xylem...
TAATTAAAATAAGTATTTCATCATCTGTAAAAAAAATAAACATAACCTTTTATTTTTTCTCCTCCTATAAACATAAGGACTTTGTATTTCATGTTACCTTTTCTTTTAAGGAAAACTATGTATTTCAACTGACCTTTTCAATAAAACCGTACGTGAATACGTTTCTTTTCTGGAAAGAATAAAATATTGTTACCTGCATATCACTCATTTGATTCTTAAATTTTTTTAAATATTTATATAGATATTTATATGATTGTTAATTTTAAAGTTTATAAAATTAAATTTTAGGATTTGCAAAATTATTATAAGTTAACAGAATATTCATATTTAAAAAAAAAAATCACTTGTCAAGCTCTGTTCACTTTGGTCCGACATTCTTCACCTCTTCACCTGAGCTCGCTTTCCCTCCTCCGCTCTAGGAAACAGCCGCCTCCGCCGCCAACTCAACCAATAAGGCTTCAATCTCCACCAGGTGCTTCCTTTTCTATCATGTTTTTTTATTTTTAAAATTTACGTCTGCGTTTTCATTTATTTAACTGAAATTCTTGTCCAGAGAGAGAAATTCGATTTTAATAACTAAATTAAAAAGATATATAATCGGACTCGATGAAATCGCTGCTACTCAACGCAACTTGAAGAAAGGCGCAATCAGCCGATTCTACTATGGGTGGAGCATTTAGTATGGTCAGGGTTATTGTGTTGTCTGTTCAAAGAAAGATGTACCTATAAATTTGTTAAGTTGATTCTTATCACTCTGCTCTTTAGAGTTGATGATAACATGAAATATTCATTGTTAATGCTCGTTTTCTTCGTCTTTTTCCAAGACTAAAACATCCTAGACAATCTCTTTGGGATGGACTAGAGTTTCTGGCCTCTTCATCTTCTATTTGTGCTGTGGTATTTAGTCTGCTGATATTCATTGGGGATTGAAAAGCCTCGTTTTACGACTTTGTTTTGTCTTCTACTTTTTTCTTTTTTCTTTATTCTTTTAGGGATGTGGTATTTTCCTCTTTCTTTTTACACTATTTGCTCCCTACAATATTTATTCTTTCAGAGAAGTAAATATATGCAAAAATAACAAGAACAGGAGGGCAAGGGGAGTGGGGTTTGACAGTAAGTATTTTCTTAGAAGGGAATGCTTCTTTGGTTTAGAAGCACCATGAAGATTCTTTGCTTTGAATGACCAAATACCCAGGATCCTAGCACCTTGGCCTGAATGGTTGTGTATATTTGTTATGCATCCATATTTGGCTGAATTCTTTAATAAAGTACATGATATTAGATGGAAGTTCTTTTTAAATCTATTTAAGTCTGAATAAACTGATTTTCCATTTTCCATGTTCTTGATGTGCTTTTCTCATCTTGCCGTTCCTGACTTTCTTTTCAGGGTCTATTCTAACATGCAATATGATTTTTTTTTTCCTTTTTGGTTGGCCCACTGTCCCAGGCGGAGAACCTGTCATGGACACGGGTGATTGGAGAATTCAATTGTGACCTGACTAACGGAAAAGAATAGTCGACAAAATGTATGTGCCAGTGCTGCAAAATAGTAAATTTTTTATTTATATGAAAGAAAAGGAGAATGACAAAGGGTTAATTAAAATCAGCAGGATTGCCCTGAGGCAACCTCAAGTATCACACACCTCTTTTTTTCTTTTTCTTTTTATTTTGTTTCATCTTTTCATGTGTTTCTCACGAGAAGCAAACTTGAGGGAACATAAAGTGCTGGGAAGTAATTTTTGTTGGAATTTCTTGTGTAATCTCTTCTTTTGATGATGACCTCTTAGATGGCTGCATGAAGCTTGTTCCGCTTTTAATTTCAAGGTTAATCTATTGCTATGAGCATACGTGTTTCAATTTAAAACTCGAGTTGCAATTGAACTTAAATGAATGGTGTTGGATTTGGGCCTTCTATTTGTTTTAACTTCTACAGGGTTGAAATGATAGTGATCTTAAAGTTGAAAAGCAGCAGACAAAAATCAATTAGCCACAATGGTGCATGGTTTCCTAGTTTCTTAGCATAAAGTTGAATGTTTTGTTGACCTCTCTACATCCAAAATCATATAGACAGCTACTTCTGGCACTTGGATTGGTCAATGAATACTGTAAAGTATATATTGCAGTGTGAGATAAGGTTAACTCTTAGCATTTTCATATATTGAAAAGTTTCTCTTCTTTTCTTTGTCAATCACAGCACATGCGTAGAAGTGTTCTTACTCAGAGTAAATGCTATTGTAATGTTTTCACAGACTCCCCTGCTTTGCAACCACGTCAGTAATATATGAAGATCGTAGGTAGAATTTTTAGACAGAAGGGTGGCCAAGTAAACTCCTATAATCTGTACCTCTGGAATAATACAGCGAATGGATGTCTATGTATTTTGATGTCGTATAATACTTGACCAACTCTTGCTTATCTCATTATTTGTTTTTACTTTTTGCTAATGATTCCACACATTTCTGATATTGGTGTGGTTTATGAGTTCAGGGTTCTTGCTTGCTGCTGCTAACTTCTCTATACTTGCCTGGTCATTAAAAATGAAACGTAATGATTTGCATGTGCAGAATGGAGACATTAAAGAGGCATCTTCTGTTTTCTAGTCAGGAGGGATTACAAGAACTCAAGAAATTTGTCATACGTTTTGAGGAAAAGATTTATATTACCGCCACAAATCAGGTATTTGCCTAATGCGAGGTTCAATAATTATGATATTCTCTTGACATGAATATACACATGCATTTATGCATGTACAAATGTGTGTGTAGTGTGCCTACACTTCCTCACCGTTCATTTTATATGCAAGGCTGATTGGGAGTTCGCATCTTTTTGTTAATTCTCTTGACAAGTGTTTTATCTAGAGTGACCGAGTTCAAGTACAAGGGAAGGGTGCAAAAATAAAATAGTGAATCAATACATAAATAATTAAATAAAAAGAGAGGAAACAGAAGTATATCCTCACAAAAGATGAAATGATAGAGCATATATCCATTTTCCTCCTCTTGTAACATGGATTGCTTTGAGATCTAATGTTTTGTTATTAATATCTGATTTCAGTCTGATTATCTGCGTAAAATATCTCTGGAGATGCTTTCAATGGAGATCAGGTCTCAAAATGCCATGCCCACTACCCCCATGGATCCAGCTGGTGATAATGCAACCGAGCATTGAATTTGTAAACATCTTACCTTTTGTTTTTCTTCTCGCGTTGTTATCAAACTCTTTTACATTTTATTGCTACATATTGCTATGTATATCGCCTTGCTGGAAAAATCCCATGATCACCTCCACGATGCTAATTCTGTAATACATGTGAAGTGTTTAATCCTTAACTTGTTAAGGAACAAGGACTGTGATGCATGGCTATTTTATATTTTATGATTGAGATGGTAGATTTTAAAGATTTTACAGATTGAGGTAAGATGTCACTTTCTTGCTTTTCTTCCGAGACAAAGTATTTGATCCTTTTTTCGTATAAAATAATGCTGTCGTGCATTGAATTTCTAAACATCTTACCTTTTGTTTTGTTTGTCGCATTGTTATCAAACTCTTTTACATTTTATTGCGGCATATTGCTGTGTGTTTAGCATGCTTTAATCAAATAGTTGAGCAATTGATGAATGTTAGGCAAGAATATTACAGATTGTTTTTGTTTTCTGCCTCCTCTTTTTCTTTCCTCCACCCTGAAAATTGTCATATTATTTTTGTTTTCAGCCGCCTCTTCTTCCCCCATACCTGAAAATTGTCAGAGGACATTTTTATGCTTTGAATCAAATCCATCCCAATTTTTTCGCTCATAACTTTATGTGTGAACTGCATATGTTTCATTTGTCTTCCTTGTTCAGTGCCTTCTTTTTTTCTGTGACATGGTTTTCCCTTTTGCCTTTTATCTTGAACAACATCCCATAGTATGCCCCCTGAAGTTCAGAATCAAGGGCTGTTTCTCCCTATCCTATTGTCCACTGATCAGTCTCAAGCACGTTAGCAGTTGGTATCCCAGAACATGCAGAATTGCATGGCATCTAATGGAGTTCAAAGTTATGCTGGTTTACAAATGGCATTGCCTCCTGTCTCTGGTGTAACCCTGACTATCCCCAACACTGTTGTCCAGAATCCTAACATGCAGAGTATCCCTGGTGTTTCACAGAACTCAGTGGGGAATTCAATGGGACAAGGGATTCCCTACACTATGTTTGCCAATTCTCACAGACAAATGCCAGGTTATGCTCTTTTTGGTAGCTATATGTGCCACTGCTTCCCCTTATGGCATTAGAAATGCCACTGCTATTGGAACTATTGCAATCACACATGCATTTGTAACCACACGATGCCCTACAGTGTGGTGCACCAACTGTTCACCTCTCATAATGGTTCAAGTCAGCAATGCTCTTTTAGGTAGCTTTATGTGCCACTGCTGCCACTGCTATTGAGAGTGTGTTTGGTATTGCGGTAGCTGTTGTGGTTATGGTTTGAAAAAAGTTGTTTTATAAAAAGTACTTTTAGTTGTGGTTCGTTTGAAAAAATAGGTGTTTGGTTAAAACTGTAGTTGAAATTGAGGTTGAAGAAAAAATAGTTTGATGTGTTTGGTTAAGAATGTTTTTGAAATTGAGGTTACAAAATAATTTTAAAAAATATATATTAATATTGATGGTTTTTAATTTAAATATTGTGGATTTAACTATTGCGGTAACATCATGAAATAAATCATACTTTATATAAAAAAAATTTATTATTCTATTAGACTATCTACAATTCCATTACGTACAAAATTCATCCGACAAGAACTACAGTTTTCGTAATTTTTTAGCTTGTAATAAAATTAGATAAAATATTATCATGTATAAAATTCACTCTAAACTAGTTTTGTTTTAAAAAAAAATGTTAAAAAAATTAACAAAAACAAAACTTAACACACTATAAAAAAATAAAATAAAAAAAATAAATAAATAAATTTCCACGCAGTGCAAGTGAACAGTGCAAGAGACTGCACTGTTCACTAGTGCAATCTCTTGCACTGTTCATGTTAATTGCACTGTTCATTGAACAGTGCAATTAACGTGAACAGTGAAAAAAAAGTATGGAATTGATGCTTTTCCTTTCCTGCGTTGCTAACGCAGAAATTCAGTGGGCCCCAGTAAACAGTAAATCACTTTTTTCCTTAACCAAACAGCTGCGAACTGCGTTTTAAATAAAACGCAGCCGCAGCCGCAGAGCCAAACGGGCTCAATCACACACTCATTTGTTACCACATCATACCCTCCAGTGCATTGCACCAGCTGTTCGCCCTCTCATTTTGCATTTACATGATCACATAACATTTTGATGAAGTTCCTAATACAAGGACTTGTATTCCTATATAGGAAAATACTAATAGTCCTATCTATAATAGGAAAAACCTAATGAAGCTCGCTATACTTTGGGAATAATTAAATACTAAAAGGAAAATAAAACTGAGATTCGCAATATTTCATAATTTTCACCAAGCGTTAAAATTACAGCAATACCCTTGTATATGGAAAACACACAAAAATACATGAATTCTAATATCTTGTTGTCCGCATTGAAATTTTTGTAGCATCCCTAGATTCTACAACACAGACTGGACATGCAAAAGGCGCTGATTAGCAAGAGGAGATCTATCAGAAGGTAATTTCTGTGATTTACTGTTTATTAGATGGAGTTCATGTATGCCATAGTCTTGCAAGATTTCAATGGAAAAAGGTCTTAAGAAAATAAGTGGGACTTATTCCATTGAATCATGACCACATCCAATATTGTTGAATTTTATAGAAAATGAGGTTGAAATTCTGAATGTCTCAAGTCATAGCTGCATGTTTGATAAGGACAATTTTTTTTGTGCTTAGGAGAGTATTAAAACGGGAATAAGAATGGTTGTTGATAAGTACAATTTTTTTTTGTGCTTAGGAGACCAATATTTGCTGAGCAATTCTATAATGAAAAGTTGGTGACTAATGTTTTAAAAACTGGAGTTAAGGAATGGTTTAGAGTGCATGGAGATCATGTTAAAAGTGAAGCTGTAGAGAAGGTAATCACTCAAATTATGATGGGTGAAGAAGCAGAGGAAATGAGTAGCGGAGCAAAGAAACGACCAGGAAGGCTGTTGAAGAAGGTGGATCTTCTTGCTCCGATTTCAATGCTTTGATTGAATAACTGAGGTGGGGTCGCCCTTGAAAAAAAGGCATAGAATATTTTGTTTATACTTTAATAGTGGTTTTGGCAATTTATTTTCAAACAAGTCTTGACTTGAGAGTTGAAAGAGTAATCACACTCGAGTCAATGACCAATCCAAATCAGTTTCCTTCCTAATGATTCAGGAATGAGAAGTCCAGCTTATATATTTAGCTGAAATAACTAATCAAATAGAAAGTTTGAGCTTAGAGACAGTACACTACAAATTACTAATAGCTAGACAAACAATCATCACAAACTAGGAACGACCGTCTACCCAGTAACAAATTCACCTTCAGAAGTTGGAAAACTTGTGAAAACTAGCCACCATAAAATAGTAGCAAGTATCTATGCAGTCTTCAATGAAGTACAACCACCTGCGTCGCCAATATGGATTGATGTAGAGAATAGCTGCAATCGTCATCACCACAACTGTGTAACAGACACTGAAACTGATGTAGAAAAACTCCATATCTATGAAATCATCATCTCCTTGTACATCATTAGCACTAGCTGTGACGGCACTGCTTCCTCACTACAATTGCCACACAAGAAAGGATTTCCTTCGTAACAGTTTTCATCATCGAAGGTCCCAAACTGATATTTTCTCTCGGGTGTCCTACCTAACAAGTTATTGTGCGCCACACTAAAATCTTCCAGTGTGGTAACTTTAGCAAGTTGTGGAGGGATGGCACCATTCAAGTTGTTGTAAGAAAGATCCAAACTCTCAATATACTTTAGGTTTGAGAATGTTGCAGGGATAGATCCAGTGAGATTGTTGTGTGATAAGTTTAATGGCAGTATCTCACTTAAGTTTCCAAATTCTGGTGGGATTGCTCCTACGAAGTTGTTATTGGAGAGATCAATACCAGACATGTAGTTCATGGATGCCATAGTCTTGCAAGATTTCAATGGAAAAAGGTCTCCTGGATGGGTCCAAGTAATTTTATTCAGCTATGGTTGGGATTAGTTAGGAAGCACTATAGGTTCCATGATTGCAGCAACTAAGAAATGATTAATCATTGATAAGATGAATGAAGGTAAAAATATTCAGGTTTCTAGGTCAAGAGGATTGCTTTCTTGGTTCTGGCACGACAGTTTTTTATTGCAAACCTTTCCCTTTGATTTTCCCCCTATATTTGTTGTGTGTTGAATTATTATTTATTTTCAACAAGTCCTATTGTCAGTACTTCTTACTGCATTAGACAGACTGAAAAATAAGAGTGCACTATTTCTGAATGACTTCCAGTTTATCTTTGGTCAAGTGAAGAGTTATTTGCACGATTGTGATCAACTTGTTCTGAAACATGTGACAATGGAAGAAAAAGAAATTAAGTGCGACTTATTCCATTGAATTTTATAGAAAATGAGGTTGAAATTCTGAATGTCTCACGTCATAACTGCATATTTGATAAGGACATTTCTTTTTGTGTGCTTAGGAGAGTATTGAAACGGGAATAAGAATGGTCATGCTTAGGATCTAAGGCTAAGAAGCGTTGCTAAAGTTGTGACATCCATTGACTTGAGCTAGAACAGCAGAAAACAATGATGAGTAGTTTGCAGGGAGACAAACTGAACTTAACCAACCCCTGAATATTGTCTAAAGGTGTACTTACACAGCCCTTTGCATCTTTCCATTCCATCAATATCGACATCCTCTTGAGTTTCCAGCATTGATTCCACTCTGCTATTTTTATCTCAACTAATTTTTGCTGTCCTCTGCCCTTTTTTTGTTATTTTATTTTTATCAATTCCCATAACTTTGTTTGTGTTACTTTCTTTCTGACTGGCACCTGAAGAAATCAAGCATTTGGCCGATAATGTTTTGCTGGTTATTTGTACTTCCTAGATCAAAGTGATGAAGGAGACTTATTTCCCTGAAATAAATGAAATGTACCAGAGAATTGCTGCCAAGTTACAGCAGGTAAATTGTCTCTGCAATTTCTTCCAGATTATCTGGCCACACATGATTATTTGCAATTTCCCCACGTTGAGCTTTTGTATTAATTTGTTTTCCTCATCAGCATTGCCTGTCACTGTATCATCTGCATAAATCACCTACCCCTCCCCCCAACCGCCCCCACAACCTTGCATCAACACAGAAGAATTGGAATAGAAACATTTTTTTTCACTAATGTTTTGCTACAAAGGATCAATGCAATTTTTAATTCTCGTGTATGTTAACATTGGTTTCCAACTTTACTCTCTTCCGCATCAACCGAAGTCAGAACAGCTTGAAAAGCTGGAGTTATTCAAGACCATGTTGGAGCGCTTGATAACATTCTTACAGGTCTCTAAAAACAAAATCACACATAGTTTCAAGGAGAAATTGGGTTCCTATGAGAAGCAGATTGTAAGTTTTCTAAACCCAAGCAGATTCAGGAGGTCAATTCCTAATCTACAGTTCCTCAATTGCAATCCCATGAAAATCAACTGAATCCCCAGTTGCAATCATTGAAGGTGCAAGGTTCTATATCAATGATGCAGTAGAACAATATGTCAAGCTTGCAGCATGGTTCTTTATCCTCTTTATCTGGGGTTTCTATGCCACAACCAATCATGATAATGCAGGACGAGGGATATTAAGAAAAGAAAAGGGGGAAGAGAGAATGATATTGTAGCAAAAATATTTGAGCTTACTACAAATCCAAGCCAAAATATTTGAGCTTGTCATGTTGAATCATCTCTTATAGAATTTTGTCCTTTTCCTTCCCTGGGGCATCAAACATCAAACATGACCTGACATGTTGAGGAAACAGAAGGGGACAAGGCAGATTTTTATGAGGGGAAATCTTCAGTGTTTCGACAGGCAACCTCATGAGCAAAAGAAAGACAATCTGCGACCACTCCAAGCTTCTCGTTGCTCCCCTGTTCCGATTAGAAACAGAGATTCAAGAAGCTATGTTACTGTCCTGAGACGAGTTCCAACGAAATCTACTGTAAGTTCCCAAGACACTCTTTTTCCAGAAAATCATTCCTCTGCTTTGCGTAAAGTGATCCATAAATCTGTAGAAGAGGAATCTGTATGGTTAGGATATGGTCTTGTTGGGTCAATTAAAGAGGGTGTGAATTAATGTAGGCCCGGTTTCACTATGCAATAGAGACATTGAAGATAAATCAACAAGAGGAAAAAAAGCCTCAATCGCTCTCAACATGAGTGTTTGAAGTGGCTTGACTCAAAGAAACCAAATTCAGTTGTTTATATTTGCTTTGGAAGCATGGGAAACTTCACTGCCTCTCAGTTTAAGGAGATTGCAGGAGGTCTCAAATCTTTTGGGCATCAGTTTATCTGGGTAGTTAGAAGAAACAAAAAGAGTCAAGAAGACAAGGAAGATTGTTTACCTGAAGGATTTGAGGAAAAAATGGAAGGCAAAGGGCTAATTATCAGAGGAAGGGCACTCCAAGTTTTGATTCTTGATCATGAAGCAATAGGTGCATTTGTGACTCATCGAGGATGGAACTCAACTTTTGAAGGTATAAGGCCAATATTTGCTGAGCAATTCTATAATGAAAAATTGGTGACTGATGTTTTAAAAACTGGAGTTGGTGTTGGAGTTAAGGAATGGCTTAGAGTGCATGGAGATTATTGTTGATGAAATGTCTTAGAAAGCTGCAGAAGACCAGGAAGTTGTGCTGTTGCTGTTGCATGTATTTCGTCAATGAGGATCTTTGCTGAAGACCAAGATTTTAGGAATAAATTACTGATCATATCTGATCTGTTGTTATGCAATGTTTTTGAATTTTGAATTGTCTTTGTTTCCAAGTAAAACTCTAACTCTATTTAAAGAGTATGCTGAGATCAATAAAAGTATTCTTCTACAAAATCTTCTTTACTTCTGTTTTGCATGCACTTGTGTTCTGCAACTAAAGAATTATAATCAACAAATTGGTATCAGAGCAATAGTTTATCTTGAGGGACTTGTGAGTTGAGAAAAACAAAAACACAAACCAAATCAAACCACAAACACAACCAAAAAACACAAAATGGATTCTGAAACAATCATCTCACACGGTTCACCACCAATCTTCAATGGTGAAAACTATGAAACATGGGCCATCA
>Ga0325404_1008929_pt1 | contig 10242 bp, 4 predicted proteins | sample PopdelMetagenome_18_FD_205664 | JGI IMG/M metagenome (GOLD analysis project Ga0325404, IMG submission 205664) | Populus deltoides microbial communities from Bellville, Georgia, United States - Xylem-Control-R1 | ecosystem: Host-associated > Plants > Phyllosphere > Stem > Wood/Secondary xylem...
TGCAAATGCTTTTGTAATCTGTTTAAAGGCAAAAGCTTAATATATTGCTGCTGTACACGTGTCTCCAAAAATAGGATTCCTCATGCATGTTCTTCCATATATCCTTACGAAAAAAGACAGAGATGTCAATAAATGACTGAAAGTCTATGGAAGAAAATGTGAATTAATGAGCAAATGACAGAAACAGAAAATTAGCAATGACTAAACCCTAATAAGGTAAAGAGAATTTAATGGCAGCAACACACTTGGCACCAAAGAATCTGCACTGTACAGTCACATACAGAACTGAGACTGAAGAAGACACGATCTTAAACGGATAAGACCATATTAATTTACCCACTCAAACTCCTCGTGCAAGTAGCCACAAGCACTCTTAAAATCACCCCTTCCTCCCCCTCTACCCCTCACTTTCTCACCTTATAAATTCCCATGCAAACCCACTTCACTTTTCATCAGCAAAACACAGTCTCAAAAACCACTTGTTGTAAAACCAAGAAATATTTGAGAGTGAGCGAGCTAGCAATATGGAGAGTGGAGTTAGAAAAGAAGACAAACCCCCTTCCTCCTCTTTCAATCTTCAACAACTGCCCTCCTCAGTAAAACCTGGCCCGTTAAGAAAGATCATAATGGTTGCATCAATAGCAGCTGGGGTTCAATTTGGTTGGGCACTACAGCTCTCTTTGTTAACCCCATATGTGCAACTTTTAGGCATTCCTCACACATGGGCAGCTTTCATTTGGCTCTGTGGGCCGATTTCTGGTATGTTAGTCCAGCCAGTAGTTGGCTACCACAGTGACCGCTGCACATCTCGTTTTGGCCGTCGCCGACCATTTATCGCGGCGGGGGCTGCTTTCGTCACCATTGCCGTGTTTCTCATTGGCTATGCCGCTGACATTGGCCACCTTTCTGGTGATTCCCTAACCAAAACAGCTAAACCACGAGCCATTGCTGTGTTTGTTGTAGGGTTTTGGATTCTTGATGTTGCTAATAACATGCTTCAAGGTCCATGTAGGGCATTTCTTGCTGATCTTTCAGGGACGAATCAGAAGAAGACACGTACATCCAATGCTTTCTTCTCTTTCTTTATGGCTGTTGGCAATGTTCTTGGCTATGCAGCTGGGTCTTACACTCACTTATACAAACTTTTTCCATTTTCAAGAACCAAAGCTTGTGATGTCTACTGTGCAAACCTCAAATCTTGCTTCTTTATCTCTATTGCCTTGCTTTTAACATTAACAATTCTAGCTCTCTCTTACGTACGTGAAAAACCCTGGTCGCCGGATGGACGTCCCGGTGAAGGTGGTGACGAGGAGGAGGAAGAGGAGGCGATTGGAGAAGCCAAAGAGTCGGTGCCAATGCCCTTTTTTGGGGAAATATTTGCTGCTTTGAAGAACTTGCAAAGACCTATGTGGATCCTACTAATGGTGACGTGTCTAAATTGGGTTGCTTGGTTCCCTTTCCTGTTGTTTGATACTGATTGGATGGGGAGAGAGGTTTACGGTGGTGATTCAAGTGGAAATGCTGATCAACTCAAGATGTATGATCGTGGGGTCCATGCAGGTGCATTGGGGTTGATGCTTAACTCGGTGGTTTTGGGAGTTACTTCGCTTGGTGTGGAGCCTTCGGCTCGTGGGGTTGGTGGGGTTAAGAGGCTGTGGGGGATTGTGAATTTTGTCTTGGCTATTTGTTTGGCTATGACTATTTTGATAACCAAATTGGCTCAGTCCAACAGAAGGTACACCACCGTGAATGCAGGAACCCACCTCTTGCCGCCGCCGCCTGGTATCAAGGCTGGTGCTTTAGCCCTTTTTGCCGTTATGGGCATACCTCAAGCTGTAAGTTCTTGTTGGGCTAGCTTTAATTTCTTTTCAAGTATTGTTTCGTGAGTAAACTTGACATTATGAATTGAAATTTCAACATAAATTTGACTTAAAAATTAGCTAATTCAATTTCCATATAATACTTACACTTTGATTTTTTTTTTTATTTGTTTTTGGTCATATATAACAAACTGATTGCTGCATGAAAGGTGTTTTAATATATTTTTTAATTTTAATTTTAATATTTTCATAATATGTTCATTTTGAATTTGAAATACTGTAATCACAGTTTTATAGTATAACTAGATAAGATAAGATAAGATAAATAGGTTGATCATATTATCAGAGACATAAACGAGAGGACAGTGGACAACACTCCCTATGACTGCAAGTGTGTAAAATCTTCAAAGTCTCTAGGAACCTGTACCTGCGTGGAGCCACGTAGTTTACAAATGGCTAGTTTTTGAGTTCTGATTCCTTTCAATGGCCCTCCAATGCATGGACAGCAAACATTAACTGCCCTCGTCTGAGTTTCTTCTTGAATGTGTTTGTTTGGCTGGATTAGGCAGATTATGATGTTACCTAGCAACACTTAATTAGTGAAAAGCCAAGATTATCAATATTTTATTAGGGGCATGGATTTAGTGAAACGTCCAAATTAATGGAAATATATCCAATATTAATGTGTGAGTCAGTGTGCATTTAATGAAAATTGTGGTAGCTACCGCTGAGATTGTTGTTGGAAAAGCTGCAACTGCTGTTTTAATGGAACTTTAAGAACATATCTTTAATTCTTTGAAAAACATTAAATTGATCATAGTAATCTTAAGTTATTAATTAGTAAAACAAGACTCGAAGATTTTCATGATTAACCAACGATGGCTAATGTTTTGCAGATAACTTACAGCATCCCTTTTGCTCTGGCATCAATCTTTTCTAACACCTCTGGTGCTGGCCAAGGTAAATTTTTAAATTCCAACCCTTTTTAAAGAAAATGAAAGCAATACTTTTGGTGATTCGTAAAGTACCCTCCTAAACTGTTAATTCCCTTGTTCCAAATTTATTATAGGGCTTTCTCTGGGAGTTCTCAATCTGTCAATAGTTATACCACAGGTCAGTGCTTCATGCTGTTAATGCATACTGCTGTTATAAATTCACCCCTAGTGATCGTATTTCCAAGCATAATGCCTCTACAAGTTTATGCCATATATTTATTTGATGATGGTTTCTTGGAGTGCATTCAAATTGGATTCATCTTGAGCCCTAGCCTTGTAAGTCCTTCAGCACTGGACAATGCCACAGTAGTGATCTGTTGACTTGAACATAAAAGGAAAACAGTATTCCACAAGTATCATGCTTCTTTAATTAGATAAAGAAATCGTAGTCTGACAACTATGACCTATCTTTTTATGTAATGATTTATTGGAATGTATGGAATGCCCCATCTAGACATGTTAGGATGGGCTACTAAAAGCACTCAAGGGCAAGCATTATATTGGTTTCGAAGTATGGGTGTAATGCTGGCTTATGAAATTATTGGAAAGGTTGCATAAACTTTTTCCAGACAAAACAAGGTAAATCTTTGTTCTTCTCTGACTCATGATATTCTGTGAACCCCAAGAATGATAGACTGACACTTCAATTATGTGATTCCGTGCACCAAAATACAGAACATGAAGAAGAGAAGAAAAGAATCTTATTCAAATCATGGAAAGGAAAAGGAAGAAAAAACAAAGGGGATATAATATGTTGATGGAAAGGAAAAAAAAAGAAAAAAGAAAGGGGATATAATATGCTGATTTAGAGATGCTAAAGGATGATTTAACTCAATTACTGGTTTAATTATATTTTTGCAGATGGTGGTGTCTGTAGCAAGTGGACCTTGGGATGCCCTTTTTGGAGGAGGTAATCCACCAGCTTTTGTAGTAGGAGCTGTTGCAGCCGCAGTTAGTGGAATATTGGCTTTCACCATGCTTCCATCTCCACCTCCTGACATCCCCTCAAACAAAATGGCTGTCACTGCTGCATTCCATTGACTTGCAAAAATGTAATAATAGCAGTTTGCCTTTTCTTTTTAACTTCTAAAGACTGGTGACTGGTCTATAATGGTTCCTTTTTTTTTTTTTTTGGAGATGTATCAAAGGCCAAAAATGGCCAAGTGTTTGTCGTCATAGCTTAATCAAACGGCCACAAATGGCATTTGAGAGTCATGTCCATATGGCTGTGCGAACATGCTTGTCTAAGTGAAATATACAGTCATGGTTAATCCTATTCCCAGCTCTAATTATCTAATAACAACATCGTAGGGAAAAGTTCATTTCCAAAGTTTTGTTTTGGCGTACTTATTTTGATTATTTATTTGGCGTACTTATTTTGTCGAAAACATGTACTGCTAACAGAGGACTGACACATCCAGGGGGAAGCTCTGTACCATATCCAACATCTAGGCAATATTTTTGTCAGTCTACTGTGGTGTTGATGAATATTTATAATCTGTATAACCTTTTTCCTTTCCTTTCCCTTTTCTTTCCTTTCGTTCTTCTTTTTTATTGGGGTTTGGGGGAGGGGGGCCTGTCAGCTGAACTGCTTAGTTTTTGTCTGATCAGCTTTTTGCAAAATGATGTTGCCATCATAAGAACTTGAAGAATGATTCGAAATGCTGGCATTTGAAAGTTTTTGCAAGCACACTTTGAATTCATATCCATTGATGCTTCTCTTTTTCCACTTTTAAAATCTGTTCTCCCGTCTAATTTTTGTACTCGTATTCCTGCCACTTAGTGGTTGCAGCCCTTATCATCTCGATCTGGGTTGATCGTATTCCACACTTTCATGTTGTTGTTTTGTTAATTGGAATTTGTGTGCTTAGATATATACACATGAGTAGCTTATATACAAGGATGGATCTATAAAAACCACTATCCAATAACACAAGCTTTTGGATTGAAAGTGGTGCCCATTAATGTACATTAGCCCTTGTGTGCGTAGGCCCGTGAAGGAACTCGCAGACTCCCCGGTGTAGATTAACTTGTTTGCTTGTTTGATGTGGAAACAGGGTTGGCTTGAAAATGATTATGTACTCCTGGAAAACATTTCATGTACCTAAATGTGATGAGTAGATGGGCAAACCCTTCTAGTCTTTTAAGGATCTTGGCTGATGATTCGAAAACCATGTCAAGAAACCAAGACTCCAAACCTGAATGCCTGAATCAGTATAAGCCTAAAAGATCTGATGGAGAGACTTTTCATTCATGGTGACGTTGAAATATTCTGGGAACTTATTGCAGCAAACTTTCCAGTGTGCACAGAAACTTGCTGCTGTTGCTGGTCTCTCCACCACAAATGAATCAAACGACTGGACTTCATCCAACACTAACATTCACTAATTAGTTATTTTGCTTTCTGTTTTCAAAGTTCGTCTTCTCTCAAACAGAGTTACATGCCGGACAAGCAGAAACAGTGCTGATAGAGCCAGGACTCAATGCTTTAAAGCATTGAGCAGTACCCCTTTATCCTTCTAAATGCTTTAACAGCCTATCAGAAACTTGATATGTTAGTTTTGTGCTGTTGAAGCTTGATGGACTATGTTCAAGTATAGAGACATGGATGCATGCCGCATATTTTCGTATGCATGATTCTTGCATGCTTGTGTGTGTGTGTGAATATTCACGTGTCTGAAGTAGGAAAATAATGGATCTCTTATTTGTTTTGAATTTTAGTATCTGAAGAATCTTGCCTTCAACATGGCTAAACATGGATGGAATGTTGTTGTTGTTGGCAACCACTGAGGAGTTGGCGGTGTTTCAATTACTGCAAGTTTCTTCTCTCTTTTTTGCTGAATACTTGTGTAGAGCTGAGAAAGATGAAATATAATGTGGGATTAATATTGGTTTACTTAACAGTCGAAACTAGTTGCTATATAATCATCTTATACTTGCTGTTTTCTCAGAAATGAATTCTGTGTTGACAGCAATTACTTGCCGACTGATGTTTTTCTGCCTCACATATCAATTGCTTTGGCCGATTATTTGCCTAAAACTATGACCATGAGCATTATTGTCTCCAAATTATTGCCTTTTTGGACATTCGTAGATGAAGTTACTTCATCTATAATTTATCTTCTGTCAAATAAAGCTATCAAGACAAAATGTAAAGTTCCTGGTAAAAGCCTTGAACTTCTTAAGGGTCACATATATATTATGTGCTTCTATCCCTTTAGATTTTAAACATGTACTTTACATTGGAGCGCCAACAAGAAGTCAATAATATAGAACCACTGCATACGGTTGAAATTCTGTCTAAAAAGAAGCAATCTACTGGGAAAATATGGTCAGATCACATGACAACATTTTTGTGTGTTGTCTCTTGTACATGCATTCCTGCTTGCCTCCTTTTTAGCTTGCTGAAAGTTGCTTGGGCTACCATTGGTTATTCTTGCTGCTATATCCTTCCTTTCACTTTAAGTTAAGAGTGTCAGAGATTTGATTCGAGTGGTATTCTACTATGGGAATTAGAAGAATTTCCTCAAGGAATGAGATACAAGAGCCTTTGAAGGATTGAATTTATACTAAACAGAGTATTTTGGCACTGTTAATAATTGGAGAAATCTGAATTCCTTGAATATCAGAGTACAAATTCTACAATATAGGGTCGTTTCTAAATTCAAATCATAATCATCAAAGTGGATATTTACTGACAAGATTAATGGTAACAAGAAAAAGAAATGCAGTTCCTCGGTTTCTACTGTCCATTCAAAGTTATCTGGATCTTCCGGTTACTTTCTGTTGTTTTCAAATCTTGTGTCACTGTAGCTAAGATGGCTCTTCTGTGCTTATTTTGTTATTCTGTAGGTCATCTGAATCTGAAAAATGCCACTTTGGTGGCCTTGAATATAGCATCCAGGTTCAGGAATTTAGTACTTGGTTGCCAAATTTTTGCAGTCTCAGTTCTGCATTAGATTTGTTCAACTGCGTTTTCATTGCCAGGTCAATCATTGGAGTGAAATCTGCTTATCATTTTGGTACGTTAATTTTTTTCCATGCAAGAAAAGTTGGAAAGAGATCCATTGTACCAGTAATCTGGACTAAGTTACTGTTTAGATTGCTTGGAAGCAAAGAGCAGCCTTTTACTTTGTAAAAGAATCAAAATTAGCTTATCTGATTTCATACGCAACAAGCTTCCTTTTTACTTTGTTGGATTCTGTAGGGTCAAGGATATCGCATCTCATCGTCGATTTTAATTAATTTGGTTGTTGAACCGTGAACAGCTCGATGTTCAGTCCTCATGTGTTGATATTAATTATTTGTTTTCAGGCGAAATATCCCGGGGAGAATGGAGAGAGGACTCCTGTTGCAGGGGCTGCAGCGGTTTGCAATCCATGGAGCTATTTTGGTTAGTGTTTTTGCTGAATAAAGTAACAATTCAAGTGATTTAATTTTTCAAGTGGAACTAATATCACGAGGGCTGAAGTTTCTTGTCGTCAGCTGGTAATTTAGTTTCCAATTCCGAAAGGAAAATGGCTATGCCAAACTTGGAAGAAGCAGTTGTCATGTGGCTTCCATTACCTTTTACCTTTACCTCTCCTTAATTTTTCGCATAAGCAGCATTTCACTCCTTCTCAACCAATGTTATGCTGCACAGAACATCCATCCTGTTTCCTGTAGCAATCAAGGGCAGATTCTGCACTGGAATAGTTGAAAGGCTAGCAGGAAGACATTCTTTCTTTTATTTCTATTCGCAGTACAGCATGATAGCTTCAGGAAAAAAAAAACATTTCACTTCTAATCTTGTTCTCAACTGCTCTATATTGATAAAATATTATTCTGTTGTGTATTCTTTTGCTCTTCATTCTGATGTCTTTCCTCCTTGTCCTGTTATTATTTATGGACCAAACCCAATGTTCTAGCAGTTGGGATTTCAAAGGCCAAGGATTCATCAAGCTTTATCTTTGGTGTTCTTTTGGCATTAAAATTTGGTTTTGTTTCATCCTACTAATTGTATAACTGTATGTCAATAATGTATGTTTCTATATCAAAATCAATAAATTAAGCTTAACTAAAACTTGTGCTTTTGAAATATGAAGATTCTGATATATTATTTTGGTATTATGAAATCTAGAGTCCATGTGAGCTCAGTTGTCAAAGGGATGGTGAGATTACATAAATGCCTGAAATGTGAAGAACAAAAGACGAAGAGGTAAGAACAAGGAAGCACTTGAAATGTCAGCACAAAACAATTGCTTGAAATGCCAACAAATCTAAAAGAGGATAACTAATGAGATATCATCAAATAGTACGGATCTAACATTGCAACCAAATTCACATGGTTTTCTAGAGGTCGATATCATTAGTATAAAATGCCCCACTTGCCTAGTTTGGTGGTCTTACTAGAGTATCAGATAGAGCTTTCTGTGCTTATATTCCTTGGTGAAAGATCAGCATAAGAGCCATTTGACATAGTGATTTCTTGATCTAATTATCATATTTTGCATCTTAGAATGTAGCTTTCATGTTATTAACATGTTTTACTTTGCTCTTCATTTTCTACAGCTAAAGAATTATTTCTTCTGCATAACCTGAAAGCCGATAAATTTGAAAATAGCAGAAGTTTTCGCTTTAATATGGCATTTACATCATAAATTTGTGTATAATATTTCTCCTAATGCTTTCTGGGATCATTACAACTATGCAACCTGCCTTACTGGAAAATTGGAGGTGTTAGTAACTGACATTTGCATCTCTTCCTTCTCGCTCGCTTGTCTTCTAAGCATCCAAAAGTATCATATATTTTTCAGACTACTATGTTGGGGAATGTATGGGTGCCACGACTATGCATTAGTGCTCTGGATGATCCAATCTGCACCGGAGAAGCCATTCAATGGGATGAATGCAGGTGGATCCTCTTCTATGATACTGAAATAACTTGTGTCCTTAACAACCCACTTTCGTGTTAATCTGAGATTTGAATTTTCTTTTTTGACCATTTCAGACAGCAAACCCAAACATTGTGTTGGCTACACCACAGCATGGAGGGCATCTAGCATTCTTTGAAGGATTAGCGGCAACCAGCTAGTACTGGTACTTCTTACCTTTCTGGTAGTAGAACACTAGTCTCTAATCAATTCAACATTCAGATGATGTTTTGACTATAAATGTATGTAATAGTTCATCTTCCTAGATTTACAAGTCTTGTCCTGATTTGGAGATGTCATTCTTGGGGGTAGACAGATGGATAGACCTTATATTTTAATGGGGTTAGCTGTGGCGTTTTTCTTAACTTTCCTTTGGTAACCCCCTGCAAATCTCTTCTAATTGGCAGGTGGTCAAGGGCTGTAGATGAATTTCTTGGTGTTCTACACTCTAGTCCATACATGCATGTACAGAAGGTGCAGTACTTTCTGTTAATTACTCCCACTCTTCTCATCAAACTGATAACAAATTATTATCAGATATGCGTTGGTGAATGTAAATCGTTGTTTTCGGACCTTGTCTAATTGTGGAAGGATATAATCTTCAAGGTTTTGTTCTCTTTTCTCCACTTTAATCAACATGCTAATGTTTCTGGAGGTAACGTTGTTTTCCTGTTAGAAAATTCTTAAATCATATTTTGCAACAGAAACGCATATCAATGTGGTTTCTCGCTTTCATTGCCATCAGAACAAATTGGCCACTGCTAGGATCAGCCCTTAATCTCATCTTTAGAAAGAAAGAGGTCAGGAAAAGTCATGCCCGCAGCTTAACAGTTCTGCTAAAATGTTCTTCAATAACTTTGTGTCTTCTTTTTTCTTGATTATAGGCTAACGAGAAGTATTTCACTTGTATTAACATATAATTTAATAATATTAATTCAAGATAATTAAGGAAATAGAGATATCTGTGTTTTGTCTTTATTCCTTCTATATTTACAGTTGTTTATTCATTCATTAAATGCTAACAACAACTACTTTTTAATAAATCCATCAATATATATATATAAGGTCTTCTAAAATGTCTGTCATTACCTGCCGAACTGCACTATAGCAAAAGAAAAAGAAAATCAGGTGTCTCAATCTCTGAACTTAATTATTGCCGCCAATTTGGATAACCTCTAAGAAGAGATCGGGGTGTGTGTGTATGAAGTTTCAGACGGCATACAAGGCGACTTTTTTTTTTCCTGACCTTTGCTGGTCGATAGGCTTAGATTACGCCACCATGTGGGGCATATTTTGGTGTTTGCACTTGAAAATCGACACCATCTTTTATCAAAATTCTAAAAACTTCACTGTTCTTCGAGAGGAAGTTTTTGAGTTAATTTGTTGCATTTTCATTGAGGTTAGGCAATGATTAGATCACGGTCTTCTTCGAAGTGATATAGTTCTACGGGGACATTTAACTAAAGTACTTATCAAATTCTCAATTTGAAGGCACCATTGATACCCTAAGATGGC
>Ga0325404_1008931_pt1 | contig 10242 bp, 4 predicted proteins | sample PopdelMetagenome_18_FD_205664 | JGI IMG/M metagenome (GOLD analysis project Ga0325404, IMG submission 205664) | Populus deltoides microbial communities from Bellville, Georgia, United States - Xylem-Control-R1 | ecosystem: Host-associated > Plants > Phyllosphere > Stem > Wood/Secondary xylem...
TAGCAACCGAAACCTCCCAGCTAAAATTAATTTCCATGCTGTAACAGCCTTGTTTACAGCTGCAAGAGAAATTCAGGGAAATATAAAAGAATCCATTAAACCATGCCTAAATATCAAAGACATTAGAGATGAGAAAACTTACTGATATTCTTTTGACCATTTTCACGGCACATGAAGAATACAAAATCATAGAAACGAGAAAATTCTGTGAAATCCGCCTACAAAAAGGTAGAGTTATAAACAAGAAACATAATATTAAATATTCGTTTTTTTTTTTTTTTTTGCTGTAAATAAAAACAGATTTAGGAGTGACATTTCTTAATAGAGAACATCAATGAGGAAATCAAAATAAATGTCTCCAGTTCAAGAGCTTAATAAATGAAACTCACCATTAGTTCTAGCTTTGACATGAGCTTGAGAAGTTCATCAAAAATTGAAGTTCTGTCAAAGGAAATGCCATAAATCTTTTCAGGAAATAAAAAAAATAAAACAAAAGGAAAGTACATATCTAGCTAAACAAAAACCCACATAACCACATAGCAAATGACACTCAACTGGAAGAGTTTATATTTATATACACCAGGTATGCTTTTAGAGCATGTTGAATCCTACGAGCATCAAGAAAAGACTCAACCCAGATAAATGGCAAGTTTGTCTTGCGATGTTCAGATTCAACCTATGAGTTAGGTTGTTCACATATTCCCATCATCAGAGGTTAGTTGTATTTGGGTCCAAGACATTTTGAGAAAACTTGCCACTACTTGAGTCCTACTGTACAATTACTAGAACTTATCATACTAATTTTTCCAGATGTGTACGCATCTAGACAGATAAATAACAGCATCCAATAACTAATAAACAAGATAATTAAGTCCTGACGTGATTTGTTTTCAGCAGAAAAATAACATTTCATAACCAAATCTCAATTCCGATGTCACACGCATCTCACCATGAATACTAAGATAAAAGGATGTTCAAAGTATTTTTGAATCTTATTATATAAGGCTTATAAACAAGAACAACCATCTCACTTTTAAAGGCTCTTGATTTACATGAAACACAATCTTTTCTTCTCTGTTTTTTTTTTATTTTAAAAAACTAATACTCACAGAGTAATAATGTTCATCAGAAAAACCCGAATATCCTTAAGCTTTACATTGAGGCCTAACACCAATAATATCCTAAAACTATAATAAAACCCACAATTTATACATAAAAGTCAGTCCCTAAAACCTCTCAACGAAACCCAGACCCCAAAACCAAGAAACTCAATCAAATCCTACGCAAACATCAAATCGGTTAAAGATCAACAAAAGGGTACTTCCAAACCCAACAAAACAGTAAATTTAACTCAAAAAGATAAGTTTTTTTTTTTTTACTAACCTTGAATGGAATTTTAAGTCCACAATTTTCGAAAGCTGAGCCAAAGCATCCCTGGAAGTTTTACCCTCGTGTTCATCATGTCCATCCGTTTGACATGATTTTAGTGATCTAATGTCATGGTAACGGATGTAAATCTCAAAGATTGAACCCGGTGAGTCCATATCGGTCGGATAACAGGAAGGTAGATGGGGTTTAAGGGGAGAGAGAGAGAGATGAATGGTGTTTGTTTAGAGCCTAAAAAGGTAAAAACTAAAACTTCAAATTGAAGCCATAGATTTAGATTGAAAGAGGTGAATGGGGTATTTGTCTCTCTCTCTCTCTCTCTGTCTCTCTCTGCAGTAGAGATGTTTTACAATTAGAAGCAGCTTTCCTTTTTTTTTTTTTTTTTTTTCCAAACGGAATGTTACTTTGACAGCGAACCGGATCTACTACTTTAAACCGATGGCCATCGTTTGAGCTGGATTTCCTTTCCTTCTTTTTTTTTTTTTTTTAATCAGACTGTTTTGCCGCCAGTCAAATAAATATTTTTTTAATAAAAATAAATATAATGATATTTTATACATGTTTTTTATATAATAAATTTCAATAAAAAATTTAAAATTTATACATGCATTAAAAAATTAAATTATAAAACCTTATTTTTAATCGATCAAAACTAACCAGACAAATCTGTGATCGGGATGATAGACTCAATCGATTCAATAATTCTTTTACAATTTTTTATTTAAATATATGATAATAAAAAAAAGATATTTGTAAAATTAAAAATAAATTAAATATTAATGTGTGTGTTTGAGATCATGATAAACCTATAAATATTAAACTGAAATAGATTGTGATGCTTTTTTAATGAATTTAACATCAAATGATAAAATTATAAGTAAAAGTATTAAATTAAAATAATAAAAAAAAAGGATTGAATTATCCCTCAAGCAAAGATAGCACATCTATGATGAAGGTCATGTTGAATTAATAAGTTTTTGTTTTTAAAATTGTTTTTCATTTAACTATACTTGAACATGAACAAGTGTTTAGATGTTTTTTCATACAAAAAAAAAAAAGAAAAGAAAAACAGGGGTGGCTTACATGACTAAAATAAAAAACAACTTAATTTTTCTCAAGTTTGATGAAAAAAAAACTTTTTTCAAATTAAAAAAAAAACTTTTAAAACTGAATATACAATGGAATAATATTTTTTTTATAAGTCCAAGAGGTTGAAAATACCATCACTATAAACTTGAGCTGACCCAGGGGGCTAACCTGCAATCTAGTTGACTCGAGAGTTAAGTTAGGTCGGGTTAAAAAAAATAAAGGGAGGAATTGACCTAGTATGACCCACTCAAAATCTCATGTTGACTCATAAGTTGGTCGACTCTAGTAAAAGCCGATCAAAACTTGGTACAAAATCCGATGACTTTTTCTAAAAATAACTAAAAAAGATGTTATTTTAATTTATTTTTTAAAAAAGAAATTTTATTGTAAACTTGAGTTAACCGTTTTATCTCGTTCCCCAATCTTTATCCCAGGCTAATAACCATTGAAAAAATATTAAAAAGAAAGAGAAGAAAACAAGCAAGGCGTGTGGGTCAATCTATGTTTTTGCCTTAAAAGCTTGGCCCATGTGTTAGGTTTCTTTTTTTCCAATTATTAGAGCGTCATACACCCTCATTTTTTTCTAAGAAACCTATAGATGACATGTCGTCTTAGACTATAAACAACGTATAACACCCCGCATTATCATATGCATTTACACTCAAGTCCATTTATCATACATGTAACACCCTGTATTTTCTCGTGCATTTACATTCAATCAAAATGTTATGCATGTAAGAATCCGGGTGTGTGTGTACGCAATATTGAACCCCTAACTGAACTTTCATCCACCATATGAATCCTCTTTACTTAAATTTACAATCAAGTAGTACATTACCAGCTATAACGATTGACTGACTCCCAAGAATCGATTGATCGATTTGAGTAACCAAATTAGATAATAGCGAATTTTATTATTCATTTTTATCAACCAGTCAACATTAACAATGACACATCAATCAAAACACCATCTTCGAACTTTTCCATAAACAACACAAATCAAGAATTAATTTTATTTATTCCTTCCTACTCCTCATTCCACATTTCTCATAACAATTCTCGTCATAAGACAATCCATATAATGATAATATAACAAACACCATAATAAATTGAACAATGCACAAAATCTCAATTAAATGTATAAAGTAAAACATAATCATTTTTATTAATTGACATCCAATAATTCTCATCATAAGACAATCCATATAATGATAATATAACAAACACCATAATAAATTGAACAATGCACACAATCTCAATTAAATGTATAAAGTAAAACATAATCATTTTTATTAATTGACATCCAACACATCCCTTATTAATTTATAATATTTTACAAATTTAAATGAATAAAAAGGGAATAATTGTTCTTAATTTGAATACTTATTGCATACTTAAATAAATAATTTAACAAATCATAAGATTAAATCCTAAGCTAGATGAAAACTAGATAATTATTAATTTTGTCGTGTATGAAATGAATCTGTAAGGTAAAAACATGTATTGATAAATATTAAAGAAAACAAATACATTCAATTCATTAGCAACTATTAACATTCCATTAATAATATATTTTTTTTAAATGAGAAAACTAACAAATCATTATCTTAAAATTTCACCAAAATATCTCATCTCTAATCTATCAACATCATAAATTGTTAGCCTACGTATCTCTATTTATCCAATTTTATAAGTTTCATTTCCAATCACAAGAACTAAAAATCATATTATGATCCTTATGTACATTAGTCCCTTTATATAAAACTGACTCAATATATGTAACCTATAATTCTTATACCTAAGACATTCAACTTGTATATCCGCTAGATACACCATCAGAAACATCTTCACTCATATGAAAAGTTATATTTTTATTATTAATAATGTTGCTCACCTCTTTGGTTGATTCCATCAAATAATATTCTTAACATGTCTTCTACTTTATTTCCATCTTACTCATTCGCGGATACTTAATATCCTTCAAATCAATTATGTACTTCTTTAGCTTATTTAGAAAAATCTTTCATTCTTATATAGCTTTCGCCTGGGTGGTTCCTTTTAACTTCGTATGTATATATTTTTAATTCATAATTACTTTCTTTGGCTATTTTTTATACTACGAATTATCTTCTCTTTTTCAAATATTTCCTGATCCAGATTTGCTACTGCAACCAAGAAATCAAATTTCAAATTTACATTCCATTGTTGTATACAATTAATTTTAATCCTCTTCTAAAACTTTACCACATCAATACTACAATTAGTCATGTTGATGCCTTTAGCCTCTTTTTGATCAGCTAGTCAAATAATTCATCTTGGTCATTAGATACATTGATGTCTTTAGCCTTTTTTTTTTGTAAGCTAGTCAATTAATTCATCTCGTCATCAGATACAATAATGCTTCTAGCTCCTTTTTGGTTAGCTAGTCAATTAATTCATCCTGGTCATCAGATACATCGATACTTCTAGTCCTTTTTAGGTCACCAAGCCAATTAATTAATCATCGTAATCAGATACATTGATGCCTCTAGCTCATTCTCAATCAGCTAGTCAATTAATTCATAAGACCCGATCCATACGACAATTAATCCTACAACAACATCCATAATCACCATCCATATCTCAAACCGTGATATTCATAATTCCCTTAACATAGTTTCCATTCTTCGACTAGTTTTTCTCATACCATAATCATTTATATGATATATTTCTTATTATTCATAATTGATTACCATTGTTACGATTGATTATGAATAATTATTAGGTTTTACCATTGCGGTCAATCACACAACATCCATGGAATTTCCACTATTGCGGTCAAAAGTAAATTATAAATTCTTCTTACTGTTGTGGTCAATTACCCATCATCCATACTACATGTTTTTCGCCTATGCATTTCAATTACAAACACATGCCGATTTCTTTCTCAAAGGCATAAGCCTTCAATTAATAATATCAATTAGGGGTGTTCAAAAAAACCGAACCGATTAAAAAAACCGAATATACCGATTAAAAAATAAAAAAAACCACCCAGTCTGGCTCGGTTTCGGTTTAAAAAAGCTTAAACCGATTGAACCGGACCAAACCGAATCGATTTAAAAAAAGGTATAAAAAGAACCATCCCTAACTCTAAATCACTTTCTCCCTTTCCAGCCACCACCCCCTTCTCCCTTTCCAGTCTTCCCTCCCCTTCCCCCACCCCTTTCCCTTTTCTCAACCGCCCCACCCCTTTCCCCCTTCCCCTTTCCCCAAAAGCGAGTGAACAATGGTTATCCAAGCTATACAATTTTGACACAATAGAATAACAATGGTAGCAATCTTTCAATATGCAAGTCGCGATCAAGAAAGTATCCTATGATTCCAGGCAATGAACTGTTCAATTTTTTCCAACCACTTGTATCTTGTGAGCTGTTACCATAAAACAGTTGCTCTCCCTGCAGATCGTAAGCCTAGAGGCAAGGAGGGCTTCTAGGAGTTATTCTATTGTGTCAAAATTGTATACCATGATCAAGAAAGTATCCCATGATTCCAGGCAAAGAATGGTTTTTCTGGTTTTTTTTTGCTAAAAAACTGACCCAAATCGAACAAAACCAATTTGGTTTGAACCGGTTCTCGGTTCGGTCCGAGTTATATTAATAAAGAATATTATTTTCCGGTTTGGTTAAATTTTTGGGTTAAAACCGGACCGTGAACACCCCTAATATCAATACCCAATATAATTTAATAACCATTATAATTTAACAATTTCAAAAACACGTTTAAATAAATAAATAGGCAAGAGAGGGTCAATCCCTTACCTTGACTCCTATTATCCATGTTCCTGAGAAGTCAAGTCTCATCCTGCATGCCTCTCCTACAACTCCACATAATAATCACTATCACTCACCCATTCCAATATGAATTCCATCCATACCATCTTTCCATACAACACATTCAAACATAAGTTCGCAACCCAATTATTTTATGTATTTACACATAATCTATTCATAATCCGTTTAGTTCTCAACACTCATATACATAGAAGTTTCTTTTTAATATTTCATAATTTTCATCTTTCTTCTCAAGCAAAGAACATGAAATTTATTCATTGAATCAAAACTCAATTTACCAACTTAATCAACACTATTCACATTTATCATATATACATATTTGCTGAATGACACAACTTAGTAATTTCTATAATACTCATATTTTTTTTAATCAAATCACTTTGTTCTAAAATTACCGTGAAATCAAACACAATAATTTTATTCATTTCAATCATAATCGACACACTAACACATATCAAAGACATACAACAAATAAATATTCAATATGATTTTAACAATTTCTTCATTTCTTCTCATTATGGCCAACTATATATTTAGCAAGAAACATCCAATTTCTTCTTCATTTGTTTATTATCTTGAGTTATTTCTATCATATTCCATCTCAATTACCTCATTCTATCACAATTTCATAATATCCCCAATTACATACATGTATACAAGTTAATAAAAGGTTCTTTTCCCACTTTCCTTTATTTTAGCCAAAACTTAGGTCTTGTTTTATTTGGCATCTTTTCAAAAAAAATTTAGCAAGTTTATAAAATTTCAAGTCTTCATAATATTTCTCAACTATCTGTTACATTTACTTATATCAAATGTCTTCTCATTTCTTAATTGAAAATTATATGCAACTACACTTAAGTCATAATTTACTTCGTAAAAGCATTTTCATCTATGAACATACAATGCATCTTAGTTAAAAGAAATTTCCCTTTATTATTTTCTTCATGACCAAAGATTAAGGTTCCTAATTCCTTTAATATATTTTCTTGAAATCATCTTGCATGCTAATAACACAACAATCCATACCCATTTACATTTATTACATCCAAAACATCATTTATTATGTTCACCATTAACAAGATGACTTTAAACTCATTCAATAATGTTTGTTTTGCCCCATAACATGCATTTACATGCATTTAGTAGATTATACAAGATTTATTTCTCTTATTCCCTTACTTGGTCAAAGCTTAGGTTCCATTAGTTAATGATCTTCTTGTCTTAACATGTTTTTAAGCTAGTATCACATTCCACAATAGTTACATTAAAAGTACATCCATTTAATTAGAACTAAAGTAAAATGTTATATATAAAAGGGTGTGTGTCTATATATATATATATATATATATATATATATATATATATATATATATATATATATATAAAGTTGGTTGTTTCATCTTTTTTCTATATCTCAAGACATAATATCAAATCCTTAGAAAATAAAATTCTAACAATTAATTGACAAATTTTTACTTTTCCTTTTTAATGACAAATCTTGAATTTGATTCCATTCTTACATATGCAAGATCTTTTTTTATTTTTTTATACTTTCATTAAAATTCTCAATTTGACCATCCTCTTTTCATTTTATTTGGATCAATACTTTAATAAAAATAATCTTCATTTATTTTTTCTTATGCAATCAAATTTCTCCTTATATTATTTAGCCCCCATTCATCTTGATCCCTCCTTTTTTTTTTTACCCCTCATTTGACCCCTAATTTTTTTGTTTTTTTCCTTTTTATTATTTTTCTATTTTATTACACATAACAAAAGTACTGAAAAATATGAAAAAGATGGAAAAAGGTTGAATTTCATTGAGAAAATATTTTTGAAAATCTATATCCTTGAAAACACAAAAAAAAATTAGGGTTCAAAATGGGTTAAAATCACAAACAATTAATTGAAAATTTTTTGAAAGCAAGTAGAATCAATTTCTATAAAATCAAATACTCTCAAATAAAAAAAAAATAAAGTACATCCATTTGATTAAAAATAAAGTAAAATGTTCAACAACCACATAAACATATATATTATAAAATCTAACAAAAACACTTAATTGGAATGGTTTGAAAATTTACAAACTAAAAAAAATAAAATTGGAACACTTCAATTGAAAAGATTAAAAAGTTTACATACCAAATATGTAATAATTTTGGTTTTTCATTATGATTTTTAGTTGTAATATGTTTAATTATTTTTTAAGAAATATTTTTTCCATGCATAATTATATAAAATAATATTTTTTTCCCGAGATATGTCGATAATTTTGCATGTACACTATCTAGAATAAAAATAGAATTAACAAAAACCTAAAGCTTTAGGGAAAAGTAATTTAGAAATGTCTTGATTCACTATGAATTGAAATAATAAAATTATTATTTTTCCCTTCTAAAATAACTAAATTGTCTATTAAGGATAATTAGATCTTTTCACAGGATCCATTGATCATTTTAGAATTGATTGGGGATAACTCGATCTTTTGATATTTTTTGCACATTATAATTTCATAATTGCCCTTAAAAAATATTTGAACTTGGGGAATTTTTGGTATTTTACTTTTCATAACACAGTAAAATGATTGTATTGCCCTTAAAATCAAAATTTCATTACCTTGTCTTCAAGGGCTTATTCTTACTTTATTTTTTGTTTTTTTGTGTTATTATCATTTGATTCTAGGACACTTTAATATTTTAATAAATATAAAAAAGTAAAAGTTAGTGGCACATACATTGAACATTCTAGTGAGTAAGTCGCTGCATCATGTTTAAGTAGAGCCTATGACGACTTATAATGGTTAAAAACAATATTTTTTTTGGTGTTTTTCAATTAATCATTACGGGGCTACCTCTTAGGTGGCACGAGTGATGTAATTTCCTCCAGTTTGGCGTTAGTTTACTTTTCTTATATTTTTTTTTTCTCTTTATTGATTCTCATGCTTGACCTTTTAAAATTTCGCACAACCCTTCAATTTGTTTTTCTTTTGGATTTGGTCTTTGTCCTTTCAATTAATATTTTTTATTTGAATTATCTTATAGAATTAAAATTTATTTTTAATTTCATTCTCCTTTAATTTTTAAGTTTGTGAGATTTTTTCTCCATTCTTTTGATTGCTATTTATTTTATTTGAGATCATTTTAATTTTTTTTTTACAATTTCATCCTCTATTTTTTATTGCTATTTGCTTACTTCGGCAAAACTTTTAAATTGATTTTTTTTTTCTATTTTCAACCTTCAATATTGAATTAGACTTTTTGATTGAGTTCGAGTCTACGATTTAAAAGGTTGTAAATTTTAAAGATTAACCCAAGTTTAAGAGATTTGTTAAAGTTTATTTTTTTTTTCTTATAATCTTATACTTTTTCAATTTCATCATCCAATATTAAATTTAATTGGAGATTAGGTTTCATTATTATTTTTTATTTGCTTTCTAAAGGTTTTTTCCCCAATCTTAAAATAACATTTGTTGGTTTTTGTTAAATTTAATTTTTATTTTATTTTTTTGAATTAAATTAAATTAATTGCTTAAATATAAATATATCATGCTCACTTCATTATTTTTTGGTTTGCTTAAATAAAGCTTTTTTGGGTCATTTTTTTTTTAATTTTCAACCTTCTATATTTAATTGATTAAATTAGGCTTTTTGTTTTGTTTTGATTGAGGTTTCATGGGATTAACATAGTCTCATATCTTGAATTAAGGGTTAATCAAAGTTGGCCCAGGTCGAACTAATATATTACTGTTTCAATATTTTTTTTAAAAAATATTTTGTTTAATATATTAATATCTTAATATTTGATAGACCAACCAAATACTTATAAAATGTAAAGTACAAGAATCGGATAAAACAAAATTTAGGGATCAAACTAACAAACAATTGAGTAGAGGGACCAATTGCAAAATTAAGATTTAAGCCCTAGAAATTCTAGCAGT
>Ga0325404_1008935_pt1 | contig 10239 bp, 6 predicted proteins | sample PopdelMetagenome_18_FD_205664 | JGI IMG/M metagenome (GOLD analysis project Ga0325404, IMG submission 205664) | Populus deltoides microbial communities from Bellville, Georgia, United States - Xylem-Control-R1 | ecosystem: Host-associated > Plants > Phyllosphere > Stem > Wood/Secondary xylem...
TATATCTTATTCTATACTTTCCATTCCCATCATCATAGTGTTTATTGTAATCACTAATCAGCGTGGATGCGATGAACTGAACATGGGACTTATATTGTTTTTTCATAAAATTAAAAAAAATAACATGGTTTCGGACAAAATTTTGTTTCTAAAAAAATTCTTTAAATTTAATTTAATCCGGTCTTGTCCATGTTTAGCCGGATTAATTGAATCACAGGTTAATCCACTAAATTAATATTCAAAATAAATTGAAATAAAACTCATTTTAAATCAAATTTTTGAGTTGAGCAATCATTGTTTATTTTGAAAAAATTTAAATTTTTAAATCATATAAAATCACTATAATTTAATGAATTTGTGTTTGATATTATAATTGCTTTTGTGATTATAATTAAAAAAATTATTTCATAAAAATCATTTTTCCTTTGTTTAATACATTAAAATTTTGGTTAAAACTAAATATACATGTATAATTTAAATTTAAATAATCCTTAAAAAAAAATTATCGACGGAAACCAAACACATCTTTGTCCTTAGGAAAAATAGAAAATTTAAATTTCAAGAGTGGACTGAGGGAGTGATTCCAAAATTAAAAATGACAATGGATTTGGAATTGGAAACAGCGTTCTGATAACACAGGTCAAAATTTGTATGGGTTGTCCAGAATCGAGATCAGAAACCAAGACCAAAAGCATCAATTCCAGGTGGGTTAATTTTTGTACCTAATAAATATTAAATAATAATCATCTAATCAAATCAAAAGCCGCTCCTTTTTTTCTTTTTTCTTTTTCCTTTTTTGTTCTGCCTATAAATTTACTGTTCCAAACGCGATCATGAACTAGAAAAAATCGTAACAAGATCTGTGTTTTCTAGTTGAAACAGTTTCTGTAATCTTTACAACACTCTCGCTCCTTCTCAATTAATCCCTGAGTCTGGTCTTCCCATTCTCTTTCGAGTCTCAAATCAGACGTCTATGGAAGAAAACAACAACAGAGAGTCATTAATAAACCGTAATAATAAATTATCTCGCAGTCAATCGCATGCGTACGATGAATTGAAAAGCTTCAGATCATACCTTCGATGGATGTGCGTAGACCAATCAAGCATGGCAACAGCATGTCTATCATGGGCCACGTTCGTTTTATTTGGCCTTGTTGTGCCTGCAACATCACATTTCGTGCTGGCTTGTTCCAGTTGTGATAGCAGGCATGGAAGGCCTTACGACAGTGTTGTGCAATTGTCATTGAGTAGCGTTGCCACACTCTCCTTTGTTTGTTTATCGAGATTTGTCAGAAAGTATGGCCTGAGGAGGTTCTTGTTCTTTGATAAGCTTTGTGATGAGAGCGAGACGGTCAGAAGAGGCTACACCAATCAGCTCAACGTATGTTTATCTATCTCTATTTATTTATGTGCCAAATTTTTGAGACTTTTTGGAGAATATTTTTACTGTTTAGGGGCTACTTAATTCTCTATTCTTCTTTCTTCTGGGCAGAGGGAACGGGAGGTTTCCGGCCTGGAATCTCAATTGTTGATAGTTTTGAGAATTCAATTCATTTTGAAATAGTTTTCCATTTCTCTTAAACCAGTTAACAGGAATGAACTAATGTTGAGTTATTCCAAAATCACAGCGATGATCTATCCTAGGAGTAAGGATTCTTTGCTTCTCAACCACACAAAATTCCATGAAAATGAAAATCAACTCCATGAAAATGCACAGATTGGTGATGAAAATGTTTGCTGGAGCTCTAGATTGTTATGAGCAAAAAGAAAGAAAAAAAGAGAACCCTGTTGCCTAAAAAATCCAAAGTTGTCTTTCTAAAGCAAAGGATCTGTAAGTGATTGTTAGACATTAGAAGAAGAGTAGATTACCACATATAAAATAAACAACTTCAGTTTTTTTCAGCTTTAAGTGGCCGTTCTTTCAGAACTAGCAGCTCTTTCTTTAATATATAAGAGTAGAAATTCATATTTAGGGTAGACTGGTCAGTCACATGCTCGCCTCAGGATATAGATTTTGAATAGCCTCACATCATGATCTATCTGACGAAGAGCGCATCAAGTCCATTTGGACAGAGCAAGGTTTATTATGGGCTGAATTCCTCTATGCAAAACATGTTCGAGAGTTTTCATCTCGTCACGAAACAGTTGAATGATGAATCCAATCTCCTTGTCTAGTCATCATCTTGCCACGATGACTTTACTTTATTCTTTTGGAACATTGCAGAACATCCATTATGCTAATTTTCTTTACGACTTGTTGCGTGGATCCCTTTTTGCTTGTAGAAGTATTTAAATGGTGGTGAGAAAAGATTCTCAAAGAATTATTTGTCCAATGCCACGCCTTAACACCCATCTGATGCCTTCACTATTACGATCGTCAACTGGATTTTAATATGCAGGACAATTAAGATGAAAAGGAAATACGCTATTCTAAATTTGGCACATAAAGTTCTTCTCCATTTTACTGTGGTAAAATCTTTAGTTAAAACATGTGATGTTCTTATTTTTCATGCAGAGTTCATTGAAGCTTCTGTTGATCTTCGCCATTCCATGCTTTGTAGCAGAATGTGCATACAAGATATGGTGGTATGCATCTGGCGCTTCACAAATCCCATTCTTGGGCAATGTGGTCCTTAGCGACACTGTAGCTTGCATAATGGAACTGTGCTCTTGGCTTTATCGCACAATAGTAATCTTCTTAGTGTGCGTTCTATTCCATCTGATATGTCACCTCCAGATCCTACGTCTCCAGGACTTCGCTCGAGTCTTCCAAGTGGACTCTGATGTGGGTTCTGTATTGTCGGAGCACTTCAGGATCAGAAGGCACTTGAGGATCATCAGCCATCGTTACCGTGGATTTGTTCTATGCTCCTTGATTTTGATCACTGGGAGCCAGTTTGCTTCGTTGCTCATAACAACCAAGGCTCATGCTGTTGTTGACATTTATAGAGCTGGAGAGCTTGCGGTATGAATTCTCTCCCCTGTGATGATGAAAAGTAGTTCTAAAAACCTGCAATTGAGGAAATATTTACTAATTAAACTAGTTTTTGTTAGTAATATGGATAACGAAAGCACTTGTATTGCAAGGGGTAAAGTAATGAATGCCATAGTGTCAACTAATAAGAATGATATGTGTTTGCTCTGTTTATGGCAGCTCTGCTCTATGACTCTTGTCACAGGGCTCCTCATAATATTGCGCAGTGCAACAAAAATCACACACAAGGCACAAGCTGTTACTAGCCTAGCAGCCAAGTGGCATATTTGTGCAACACTAGACACATTTGATTCAACCGAGGGTGAAACTCCAAGGCATGATAGTGGCCAAGTCTTTCCAGTTGTGGGCACCGACGGGGAATCAGATGGAGATGATGCTGGTGATGAAGAAGATGAATTGGACAATTCTAAGTTGATTCCAGCCTATGCTTATAGTACCATCTCATTCCAGAAGAGACAAGCTTTAGGTATGTATTCCACGCCATGCACCAAAAATCTTAAACTGTACTGGGTCCTGAGTAACCATGTAATTTAGTGCAGAAACACCAAATAACATCATATGATGTCTGAGGGGAAAAAAAGTGATTTAAAATGGACTATCGTGGTCAGTTCTAGAAAAAAGTTAGTGGGATAAAAGCAAAATTTAGGTAGTGATCAATGATATAATGGTGGCTAAGATCAGATGATAACACGAGTCAAATTTTAGGTGGGCTAACTTCCAAATTTCTCAGAGAAACGATACTTTTTCGTTGAACTTGCATGCAATGGGTTGATTATTCTTTGTGATCGAATCCCATCTGATCAGATTTATATGTTCATTTCTAATTGCAGTGACCTACTTTGAGAACAACAGAGCCGGGATTACCGTGTATGGCTTCATCCTTGACAGGAGTACACTGCACTCGATTTTTGGTGTTGAGTTAGCTCTGGTCCTATGGTTGCTAGGAAAGACGATTGGTATTTCTTAAGGGAAAAAAACAAAACAAAACACTTTACTGCTTTGAGGGTTATTAATTTTGTTGTGCTCAAGTTCCATGGAAGGATCGTGCAGAGAAACAGGGATGGAGGTAGTTCTTGAGAGGGATTTGTTTATGTTTCCTTTTTTTTTCCTTCCCGTGGCTTCTTTCATCCTGCGCTCAATCCGTTTCTTACTGTTTTTTTTTTTTTTAATCTGGGTTGTTCATTGCCCCGTGTGTTATTGTGTAATTCTCTTGTCAGGTAAAAAAATATATGTTATTTTTTAGTAATAATAAAAATCGGAAGTCTTTTCTGGATTTTTCAAATTTCTTTATTTCTTTTTAGTGATAATAGCTGAGCTCACGTGCATCTGGTGAGCTTAAGAATCCTGTTTTTGCTTGCTTTGTATGGATTGAGAGAGATCTATTTAATATAATATAATTATATCATGTTTTAAGAGTTAATAAATAATTTATAAAAGAATTTAAGAAATAATTTATGTAAATAAAAAATATATATAGTTATCATACAAAAATTAAGAAACAAAACTGTAAATTATTGTTGGGGCAATATATATAGTTACCATATAAATTTATTTTTAATTGTTTTTTTCCAAACCTCGGTCACATTTGAGATAGATCCAACCGTTCCTGTTTCAGGAAAATGCGGTTGCATCACCCCTTGGAATCTTATGTAAACGACATCGTATTCCAAACTTTAAACTCAAGGGACCCTTTGCGTCGGCAAGGAGGTCTCTGTCCCCCGGAAGTACCGGGGCAGAGCAATTACGAAAACAGTCAAACCTAAAAGGCTTCTTTCTCTTCTTTTCATATTTTTGCTTTTAATCGGAAATAAGAAATTTTTATTTGGTTTCGTTTCAAGAGTGATACAGTTTTGTGATATTTTCAAGAGAATGGAAATATCTTCAGGCGCTATTGGTTCCTGCTCTAAAAACCAAAAAACCATGTATCAAGAGTGGTTTCATTATGCCGATTCAGGTCACTACAATCTCTTCCTTCCTTTGTTTTCCTCTCCTAGTTTGTTTCTGCTACTTTCGATGATAATAATAATAATAATTTTTTTTTTAAAGATGGTGATGGTCGAATTACTGGTAATGATGCTACCAAATTCTTTTCATTGTCTAAATTATCTCGCCAGGATCTCAAGCCGGTTCGTTCATTTATTTCTTGATTTTTTTTCTTTAATAAAAATCTCATGGTGAAGAAAATATACTTACTAATTTTTATTTTTATTTTTGAAAGGTATGGGCCATTGCAGATTCAAAGCGACAGGGATATCTTGGCTTCATCGAGTTCATCACTGCTATGCAGGTTTGCATTAATTAGTTAATTAATTTTAATATTAATTAAAATTAAAATTAAATTATCTTTTTATGTTTTTCTTGATTTGTAGTTAGTTTCTCTGGCGCAATCTGGGCGTCAAATAACAAATGATATCCTCAATAGCGATGGTAAGATGTGTATATATAAATTGAACAACTTAATTTGATTTTGGAATTTAATAATATAATGTAATTAAATGATATTGCAGTTGACTTTCAAAGTCTTAAACCTCCGTCCATGGAAGGTTTGGATGAGTTAATGGCGGTAAGTGAACGTGTGCTGCGGCTATAATTGGTTTTTCCTTATTCATTCTCATTTGATTTTTTTTTAATTTTGGTCTGCAGAAGAAAAGGCGTTCTTTGAAATCAAATGATACTGAAGCAAATGGTAATGGGGCTTGCTCCTTGTTTTATTTTATTATTATCGTGCTTTCAATAATTTTGTAATGGCGCTTGCTCTTTGTTTTACTTAATTATTATGGTGCTTTCACTAATTTCCACCAATGCAGGTTCTCCGACAGTGCAATCAACACCTTCGGCAAATTGGTTTTCTTCAAAACCATCAAGAAAGGTTTGTGTTTATGTTCTTTATCTGAATTGGTGACTGTTTGTAAAACCAGTTTGGTATTTAGACTTCATTCAGAAGTTTCATATTTCATTAGCAACAGTTGAGATGTTTGTGATGACAATGATAACTGGTGTACCGAATCCTAATCGGAATTTATCTCTTCTTAATTGCCTGACACTGTATATGGATTGCTTAATTGGAGATTTGAAACTTACTTCTTGTTATTGTTAATTTATTTGCGTTTCCATTTATTTTTAATTTGTGTACGTGCAATGCAATGCTTTCGCCTGTTGAAATGGAAGATTTTTCCTGTGATAACATTTAATCTGAATCCTATTGGTTAATAATTCTAATATATATTTTTCATAGCCTTATTTTATTCTGTTTCATTTTTTGATAAATGCACCTGTTTTTAGTCAAAGCCTGTCTTCTCTGTGAGCTTCAATTTCATGATATATTCACAGGCATCGCTGTCCTCTGTTACATCAATAATTGACGGCTTGAAGAGACTGTACATTCAGAAGCTGAAGCCATTAGAAGTTACTTATCGTTTTAATGATTTTGTATCTCCAGCCTTGGTAAGTGGGTAATATGCCCAGAAACTTTTGAGTTCAGTTTTTCTGGATATGCATGAAAATATATTTAATAGTATCCTTGATTTGTTCCTGTCTATTTAACCAAAAGGAAAAAAAAATCTTTTGCAATATTGTAAGATCAGTTATCCTTGATATGAACTTATCTGTTTCTGTGGATGTGTTGTTCACTGCAGACAAATAGTGATTTTGATGCCAAACCTATGGTTATGCTTTTGGGTCAATACTCAACTGGAAAAACTACATTCATTAAGCATTTACTTAGAAGCAGTTATCCAGGTGATTCTCCCTCCTTCTCTCTCTCTCTCTCTCTCTCTCTCTCTCTCTCTCTCTCTCTCACCCACACACACACACACACACACACACACACACGGCGTGTGGGGGGGGGGGGGCGCTAAGTAAGAATTGCTTTGTTTCCTTGTACTGATTTCCCTTGTATTTTGCTACAGGAGCTCATATTGGACCTGAGCCTACAACGGACAGATTTGTTGTTGTAATGGTATAGAAAATTTTATTATCTGTTATGTTTCCATGAGTACTGTCTGGTATTACTTGCCAACAATAAAATCATTCATTTATTCTTGTTGTTTCTTGTCTGATTTGTCTTGTGCAGTTTCTTAAGGTTCTTGAAAGTTAGAATTATTGGAATTTAACATCAGGAGAACTGCCTTTTTCATTTAATCAATGTTCTAATTTCCTCCTATTGTTATCAGTAATTGGTTAAAGTTTTGCTAGTGCTGTTGTATTTTCCCTGGTTGCTTTGTCTTCTTTGGTTGGTTTTCTTCAACACTGCTACATCTTGATGATTTTTGTATTGATGTGACCTTATAATTTCTTGACTGGTTTACTTATAAATATTATTACTCTATTGATTTGTAAGCTTGTTTGGTCTTAACCATCAACCTTTAAAGCAGTCTCCAATTCATTTCCATGTAATATCTGTTGGATCCTTTTCAGTTTTACCATTTGCTTTTTGATTTCTTTTAATAGAACTTCGAGCACTACTTGTTACACTTACCTGTCTACTTTAAAGTTGGAGATGCTTCATGTAACTGTTCAAATTGGGGATGTTTATGTAAATTTAGGTCGGCAATAGCTTTGATGAACTTCTCTGCAGTCACGTGGTTAATGCTCATTGGGCTTTTAATGCAAATGGTCCAGCTACCACTAGCTCATGGCTAACCAAAAATCAGGGATTTAAAAATTAGTTGTGAAGTAAAGAAATTAAATAATAGTAAGAATTATGGTAAAGTCAACATGTAGTTTGGAGTTTTCTGATGAATCTCAGCATTTGATGGTGGCTCCTGGGCACCACTCCACTAATTGCTGAGCTTTATCAGCAAGTTGATTTGGGAAAACTATTTTGGGAAATTTAGCTCGGTTTTTATTTTGTTTTGTTATCAGTTGGTCCGTATTAGTTTTACTGGAAAGACTAGCACTCATTGTTTTGTTGTGGTCATTTCTTACTCTTACTAATCTGTTCATTATTTTACCAATACTGATTGCATGTTAATTGTTGTCTAGTGTAGTCTGGAACTGATGAAAGAAGTGTTCCGGGCAACACGATTGCAGTTCAAGCTGATATGCCATTCAGTGGACTCACAACTTTTGGAACTGCTTTTTTGTCAAAATTTGAATGTTCTCAAATGCCACATCCTGTAAGTGTTAGAATCTAAAAAACACTTGAGATTTCCTGATTTTGGTTCTGGAGCATCTGAAGATCTCATTCATTATCGTGTTTGAAGCTGCTGGAGCATATTACATTTGTGGACACACCTGGAGTTTTATCAGGAGAAAAACAACGGACACAACGAGCTTATGATTTTACAGGTGTAACATCATGGTTTGCTGCAAAATGTGACCTCATTCTCCTTCTGTTTGATCCTCACAAACTTGATGTCAGTGATGAGTTCAAGCGTGTTATTTCATCTTTACACGGTCATGATGACAAAATTCGTGTTGTTCTCAACAAGGCAGATCAAGTGGATACTCAGCAAGTAAGAATTTACTAAGCTAATTCATTTTTTTCAATCTTCAATTCAATTAATGTGTGTATGTATAAATCATACAGACTCATTTACTTATAATACATATGTAATATAGAAGCTATAAAAGAACCATTTGTTTACAGATTTTTGTTCTATTATGCAGCTTATGAGAGTCTATGGAGCTTTAATGTGGTCACTTGGGAAAGTTCTCAATACTCCAGAAGTTATGCGTGTCTATATTGGGTAAGCTCTCTATCAATAAATTTAGTTCAATATCACTCTAATATGTTAAGTCAACAAACTGTCAAGATTTTTCTTTCGCTCATTAATTACAGAAGTTGGGCTGTAGGATAAGTTTTGTTGCGGAAAAGTTTTTTGTATGAGAAAGAGGGCTTAATCAAGGCTGTGGATCAATGGCATTGATTTGTTCATGCTTTATTTTATACCCTCTTGTATTGCATAGACTACTCTGCTTGTTTGAACTCATTGAGCATAGGTGGTTTTTTTTTATTTATTTATTATGCAAATACATCAGCTTATGCTATTGCCAATAACTTGTGGTCCTCTAGCCTTTGCTTTATAACCTAGCTTCATGAGAAACTGAGCTTGCTCATGTCTTGAAAAATTGATGGTTACCATTGCAGCTCATTCAATGACAAACCAGTAAATGAAGCTGCTGTTGGTCCAATTGGGAAAGAACTTTTCGAGAAAGAACAGGAGGACCTTCTTTCTGATCTAAAAAATATACCAAAAAAGGCTTGTGATCGTCGGGTGAGTTTATTGTTTTTGTTTTAATAAAACATAGGACAACTATGTAAGACAGATGCCTGCAAATGCATATAAAGTCATAACTTGGCTTTGAAAAGTAATGAACCTTCACCTCAGGTTAATTCTGGTTTTTGAAATTATGTTTATGAGGAAACTGAAGATTGTTCCTTAGTTGAACATATTCTCCAACTCGTTTTCATTAGGAATTTGAATTAGTCCCTTGGAATCGCTGTACTTGAAGGATTTCAATGAAATTTTTTTCTCACAGATAAATGAATTCGTGAAACGTGCTAGAGCTGCCAAGATACATGCTTACATTATTAGCCATCTTAAAAAGGAGATGCCCGCAATGATGGGCAAAGCAAAGGCTCAACAGAGACTTCTTGATAATTTGGCAGTGGAGTTTGGAAAGGTTGCAGCTCTCCTTTTTCTCTGCTTTTATCATCCTTCCAGAGAACGTTGACTTTTTATTTTTATTTTAATTTTGCACTGGATAAAATATACAATATTGACATTATTCATGTTCATGCAGGTCCAAAGGGAGTTCCATTTACCTCCAGGTGATTTCCCAAACGTGGAGCAATTCAGGGAGGTTCTGAGTGGTTACAACTTCGACAAGCTCGAGAAATTAAAGCCTAAAATGATACAAGCTGTGGATGACATGCTAGGTTATGACATCCCAGACCTGTTAAAAAACTTCAGAAACCCATACGATTAAAGCAGTCATAGGAATCCCATTTGGATAGCGGTTGTGAGCTTCTCTGTCTGGGTAAGCTTTCTGCTCATTAATTGTTGACATTCACAGCATGGCTGATTCGAATGTATTAAACTATGTATAAAGTAATGCAATGGCTTCTGTTCATGGCCATTCTTAAATTGGAAAGAAAGAAAAGGTTAATCATTAATGCTGTTTGTTAGTTGATTTTTGTATCGAAAGTTATTTGTTCGGATCTCATCGTGATACAAGAATATCATAATTATTTGGATTAAGTAATTTAATTTAAATTATTATTTAAACATCATGAAGTG
>Ga0325404_1008936_pt1 | contig 10239 bp, 6 predicted proteins | sample PopdelMetagenome_18_FD_205664 | JGI IMG/M metagenome (GOLD analysis project Ga0325404, IMG submission 205664) | Populus deltoides microbial communities from Bellville, Georgia, United States - Xylem-Control-R1 | ecosystem: Host-associated > Plants > Phyllosphere > Stem > Wood/Secondary xylem...
AGCATAATCACTCATAAATGTAATTGTATCACTAGGAAAATATACATCTAATAATTTAAAAAATATTTTCCACGCATGAATAGGTTGCAAATTAGATTTTTATAGGATTTAACCTATGATGTCATAAGGACAATTACCTCTAATTAAAAAAAAATTAGGAATTCAAGTCTTGAATCCTTAGTAAGGATAATTTGTTCTAAAAGATTTATTGTAAATACAAGAATTCTAAGAGATGATAAGTTTGTAGGAAATCAAAATCCATAAAAATTTACGAAAGCGATAAGGAAAATAATAAAAAAATTGTAAATAAAGCCCTTTAAAGGAAAAGATAAATTGTTGAAATTGAATATGTGGGTCTAACTATTTTACAAACCCTAGATAAAATAAAAATTTAAATTTAATAAAATGATAATAAAATATAGTGATAATTATTTTAGAAAATAAAATTTTAAGGATTCAAAACCCTCGACATGATTTATTTTTAAAATGTCAATGAGATAAGATAATTGGTTAAAGACTAAACACTAGAATTTAAAAGAAAAGACATAATGATAAATTGTAGCACATTGAGGGATATAAATACACTATTAGCTTCTAAAAGAAGTCAAGAGTGGCTGGCTAATTGAGAAGGAGAAGGAGGGGGGAGATTTTGCCAAAATTCTTCAATTTTCTTTAAAAATTCCAAGCAAACACTTGAAAAAAAAGATCAAAAGGGAGCTAAAAAGTATTTTAGCAAGGAAATTGAGGGAAAAACCATGGAAATGGATGCTTGAAGGCCGGTTTAGAGAAGAAAAGAGAAGTGAAGTGAAGGGAAAAACTTGTTTTCTTACCAAATCCTTTATGAAATTGTGGTTAAGAGGTAAGGAACCTTAATCAAAACTTAATTTAAAGTTTTAGCATGAGTTTTATTGGATTGAGTATTGTTTTACTTTATAGAACATTGAAAATTAAGGGAATTTGCTGACTTAATGACTTGTTTAATGCTTGAAACATGGTTATTAAAGTCAATAAACAATGGGTAAGTATAAAATTAAGGTAAAATGAAGAAAAACCATGCCCTTCATATTGGCCATAGGTTCGACCAAGTGGGTAGATGGAAAGGAAGAATAATTTTTCTAAGTTAACATATAAATTATATTATAGATTGATTGAGTGCCTAATGAAGATTAACTAGTATGGATAAATTGAAGGAAAACAAAAGGAAACTCATGGTACCATTTATTGAACATGGTGAATAATAGGCCATAAAAGGGGAAAAAAGGAAATGTATATAGATGGCGTATGAAATTATCATAGAAAATGTGTTTGAATTAATTTGGGTTTAATCGACATAGAATTTTGAATATTGAAACGGAAATATAGAGGTATATGTATGATTTTGGGAAATAAAAATCAAAAAGTGTTAAATTAAGAAACATTGTGTAATGATTCAGTGATTTTGGGGGGAAAGAAAAATGATTAATGATGATGAAATTATCCTGTGATGACAGGGAATACTATTGTGAGCAGGCCATAAGCTGGAGCAGGAGCTGGGACATCACGCACTGTAGGTAGGTTATTGACCTATCACATAATTATTTAAACATTATTTAATTATCAAATGCAAATTAATTACAATTGTATTTGATATTGAGAGAAATTTGATTTGGAGATGATGAAAGATTAAAAAAAAAAGAATTGAAGGAGATCTAAACTTGATTAATCATTCTCAAAATTGAGAGACTAATGATATCAATATAATTTATTGATATCATCACTTTCTAAACTTGATTAATCATTTTCGAAACTAGAAGACTAATGATATTAATAGAGTTTATTGATAATATTGACATTAATTGAGACTTGATTAGTCATTCTTGGAATCGAGAGACTAACAATATTAATAGAGTTCATTAATATCGGCATTAATTAATATTTGATTAGTCATTTTAGGAATTGAGCGACTAATAATATCTATAGTGTTTATTGATATCGACATTAATGATTTTTTTTGTTTTAAATTAATATTTTAGTATTTTTAGATTATTTTAATATAAAGAGAAAAAAAGAATGGATAAGGAAGAATTTAAATGTAATCCAATTTTATTAAATTATTTAATTGATTATTTATAATTAACATATCATATGTTGCATTCTTTTTCAGGGTCATCATAATCACGCTAAGAGTATATTACTTCTGCATCTTTTGATTATATAGGCTAGATCCAAGATATATATTTTGATTTGTAATATTATTTTGTTTGGCATGTAAACATAAATGCTCATATTTTGTGGATTGTAATTATCTAGCCTAAATGCACTCTAACACTTATGCATGTTGTATTTAATACTAGTTTTTTAAGGATATGAAATCATCGTACTCTGTAAATATATATATATATATATATATATATATATATATATATAATTGCTAAATATATTTGTATGGATGAAGTTGTTTGAGAAACATTGATAAATGGCGGGAATGATCTAGGATGACTGGATCAGGTAAATGAAATTGTATTGAAATATGAAGTAAGTTTAGTCGATAACTTAGAATTTCATGTTGTAGAGAAAAATTTGCTGAAATTTCATTAGAAATTTTGATGAGATTTGAAGTATACATTTGTTTATATATAAAAATTATTTTTGCTTGTAAATCTTCCTAGTAATAATTAGGAATGTTACATATTTAATCCTAATACAAGATAAATTCCTCTTCTAGTGACATACACATGAATCATAGTTTATTCTCTAACTTTTTTGTTAGTTATTCTATTGAAGATTTCCACTTTAAATAGGATTGTATCTCTTTGCCGTATTTAAACTCTATTGGCCAATCATATTTTTTTTTATCAATTGCTACTTTTGTTCATTTAGTCAATTATTTGACTACTCCTTCAACATTCTTGGTCGATCAAGGACTCTTCCAACTCGGTTGATTCTTTTTATTCATGATTGATTTCAACTTTCTTCCTTCTTTTTATGGTGAATAATTAGTGCTCTTTATGTTTGATGGATGTATTTTTATTTTAGATGTAAACGATGTTCTTATATTATTTTATTTCTCAAATGTTAACTCCACCACATTAGAATAATGAAAATAATTAAATTCGCTTAAAATTAGTTAATGATGTTTTAAAAGATACCTGATATGTCAAATGATTTAGCTAATCATTTTAATTTAAAAATAATACATTATTTATATTTAGAAACGACATTTAGGTTTGTTTTACATAAAAATCCCTAAATTCTTTAAGAATCTTAGAGATTTTTTATTCAAAGATTCAACCATTAAACCCTAAAAAATCTCCTTCTTGTTAGAAACAAGAATGATAGCTTCAAGTTCCGTTACATCAAAACCCATTATTGTCTCTTGTTATAAAAATCTCATAGTTTACTTACCCAACGTCAATTGATCTATCATTATTGCTACACTAGGAGGTATGAATGGAGAATGTCTTGGCTCGTTTTATAAAAAAAATGTCACAAGAAGTAGACGACTACCACTTTGTTTTAGACATTGAAAAAGAAAAGATTCTCTTTTAGGATAACCATGTAAATCTCAATATATAAATCAAGCCAATTAAAATATGGCCAAGCATTGCTCTTGGCGATTGTATCAAATGGTTTGGTAGGATGCAATAAAGATTTAGTGAACAATGAAAGTGATAGAAAGTATTTGATGTTATCAAGCTATCTAGAATCACCATCAAACCTAACAAAGAGGTATTAACCGCTCTTTCTTTGTTGTGGTTTAATTCCGACAACGTTTTCTCTTCAAATATAAAATATAAAATATTATTTTGCATGACTTGGCCTGACCTTAATTGAACGCCTATACCTATTGTGGAAGGAGCTTTGTGTTTCAAATTGAACCTTTACAAGATCCATTAAAGATATATTGATAAGTGCTCCTGAATTTGGTGCATTGCTAAAAAGAGGTAGGTAGAAGACAAACTTGACCTTTCACAAGGAACATATGGTCTTTTTATTGTATTGGGTATGCAGTTACCTAATTCTTTTTAAATTTAAGAAACCAACCAAACCCTATCTAAAGATTACAATAACTTAGGCCAAAGGCAAGATAATTTCCTTAAGATCCTTTATATTAAGCCATGTTTATAAGACATTAAGGGAATGCTAAAAAATAATAAATAAAGATTACATTTATGACAATAAACAATGTTTATGGAATTCTATGATAAACATAAATTTAAGTCACTACTATTTTAAAAAGTTTAACAACATTAGAGAAATCATGAACTTAGACTCTATTTACATAAAAAGTAGTTTACTCCAAGCTTATTTTAAGAACTCTTATTTCAGAAGATATATAGATAACCTCTTATATCTTACTAAAAGGACTGATGTTTTGATGTCCCCTCTTGTCTTATTAAGGATAAGCCTTCTATGGGTCTTCTTTCTAAAATACTAAAGACTATGTAACATTAAAGTTTTTAAAAGTATATTTGTATACAAAAATCTACACTTTAGGCTGGTGATTGATCCAGTGTAAAAGAACAACTATTGTTCTTATAAGCCATATAATTCTTATTTTATAGAAATATAATTGGGATATAACTAAGGTATTCACTTACCAATGCATTATACTATGAACAAGACTGGTCTATTTAGGTCAACTTTTGACAACTTAGAATAAATGGAAGAAGTTATTGAGATGGTTGAACACCACTTCACCTACTTCAATTTATAAGATTTCTCCCTTGTTATGAGTTATCATTAGGGTTTTATTATTTTTACAAGAAAAATATGGAACTTTTTTACACCATTATGTTAGAAGAAATGATAGAGATATTCTTGCTTATGAGAAGTCTTATGATAAAGGCACTAAGAGGAAAGCCTTTGACAGTTTGGTTAGAGGGCTAAACAAGAGGTTAACTCGAGGAGTCTCAAGTAAAAACAATATATTTCAATAATCTTAATTATAATTTATGATTTGCTTATATTCTTACAACACTTTCTCATGCATAGCTTCTCAAACTACTTTAAGTTCTCAAAATAATAAACGACCCTAAAAAAGCTTTAAAATCTTTTTGCACTAGAGGAATATAGTGAAGATGAAACCTCTATTATCAAGTTGAAAAGTAGGCATAGGGTAATATATTATCAAATTCATAAACTTTTAATAAGTTATTTAACTTTTTAACTTATCTTATTTTTTTTTGTTATGTGGCAAGTACCTATTGCTCATATTATACCTCTTCCTTTACTCCTATATGTAAAGATGATAACATAGATATGTCTTAAAAGTTTCCCTTGACTAAGAACCTTTTCGTGAAAAATATTAACCATTTTTCATATTGTGGCTTCTAAAGTTTCGAGTGTTGAGGTTGTTAAATCAATGTTTTTTTTTCTATTATTAGTCTTCTTAGAAACATCAAATTAAGTTCCAATACCAGTGAGAGAAATCCTTCAGCTCCCACTATTATAACTAGTTCTCCTAAAATTTCAACAATAAAACCTCTTAGGGTTCGTGCTTTTCATGTTGAAGGTGTATCTACCCTATTAATGGATGTTGCTAGGGAAAATACCTTACTAAAGAGGTATTTTTATAGTTAAAAGGATAATAGCAATGAATAAAGAGAATGAAACAATAAAGATATACATATTAACTACTTTTAATGCCACTAAAGCTCTACCATAATCTAGAGTCATGAACGATTTTATCCTCTTGCTTCTATGGTATGTGGTAGATGTGAAAGGAAATTATATTGAGAATAGTCTAGGAGATGAGCTTATGTTATCAACTGATCATCCCTTTATCAAGTTAACAACTAAAATTTATTGAGGAATCTCTATCTATATTATTAGATATAAATACTTCTTTATCTAATATTAAGGAAAGCCCATGTATTGATACTTTTTTTTTTATCTATCTTATTAGATATAGATAGATTATTAGAAAGTTCATATATTAATACTTCTTTATCTCTTATTAAAGAGGAAAAGGAAAATGATATTGTTACCTAAAAAATGTGATCAATTTATATGTTTTTAATGTTTGATAAAATTTTCTTTTATATTAAGGAACCTTGAAAATCGTACTCTCTCAAATATTCACTCCTTTATCGATAGATGCTTCATCTTTTAAAATAAATCCTGAGAATAAATACCAACTAAGAGTCATTATGGTCTAATATTAAGGATTTCATGGTCATTCTTCTCTATTACCATAGTTGTCGGAAATAGCTAATTTGACTTCATTTGTATTCAGTGTAATAGTTAGTGCATATGCCTTGTATCCAATTGGTAAGTTATGCGTGATATTGACTTTGTTCATGCAAAACATATTTACTATTAATAAAGGCATTCTTTATCTTTAATATTCATTTATGCTTAATCAATAAATTTAAAATAAAGATAAAGTCATTGGGACACAAATGTTTTGCTAAGAAATTATAAAGTGGTTATAATTATAAAAATTCTTATTTCATCAAAGCATTGTTCCTTAAATGTTTTTGGTCAATGTTCAATTAATAATGGATATTAATAAGAGCCATTGAGACTGATACATATTATGTTCTTTTATTTATAAAAAAAAGTAGGTGTTTTTATATGCTAAGGTATGAGGAATATCTGGAGCTAAAATCTGGGTGCTTGTCAAATGACATGCATGAGGATTTTATAAGAAGAAATAAATTGATTCTATAGAAAGATTCATATGATAGTTATGCAAGTAATCCTTAGACTTGAGATCACCGAGTTATTTTCTATAAGAAATGTTGAGTGTCATAGGCAACATCTTAGTGAGCTGATTAGGATTTGATAGGTGATTGTCATTCTACCATATTACATAATCAGTCCTTTACTTAGAATTTCTAAAAACTAGTTGGGGTTTTTAGTTACCATAAAACTAGGTGGTGACTCATTTTTTTAATTTTACCTTCATTAATCCTATCTAGCTTGTTAAGATATCTCTTGTGACAAAATGATGACTCCATTAGGGATCTTATTTAGGGCTAAGCTTTGTTTATTTGCTTTTCAATGATAAAGTGTTTGATGTGCTTTGATACATTTTTTAAATGTTTTTGTTAAAATTTCTCACCTAAACTAGTTAACGTGTGCTAATTATTTGTTATTGTTTTATTTGATTTTTATGTTTATTTTTTTCAATAATAAAGTGCTTGATATGCTTTAATACATGTTCTAAATATTTTTGTTATAATTGTTTACCTAAACTAGCTAATATGTGTTAATTATTTGTCAGTGTTTTATTTGATGTTTACATCTTTGTTTATATTTATATATGTCTAATTGTTTCTTATGTGCTTGCATTTCATGCATCGTATCTTTTTATTATTTTGTCTGGATTGGATATGGAGTAATGCACGTATACCAGTTAGAAAACACTTTTAGCACACACATTATCTTTAGGTTAGCATGGGGATTTAGAAGTAAGTCAATGGTCATTGACTTGAGCAACACTCATGAAACCTCTAAACTCTTATGAATAGCTTACTTGATTGTGATTAGTAAATGATGGACTTCCACTGATTCTATACTTTTGGCCTCTTATAGGCCTATGTTCAGCCTAATAAAACTTATTAACCAAATAGTGAAGAACCTTTTAAGATTAATTTAGTTAGCTAACCTTCTCTCAGAGTGTCTATTTTTATTATCATATCCAATCAATTATTTTTTTATGAATATTTATTTTTATATAGGTTATATAATGAGATTTTACATGGATAAAAAAGAAAACAAATATAAACAATATTTTTAAAACTTAATTTTTCCATATTTATGGAAAATGGAGAAAAAAGATCTTCTTTAATAATCAAGAAAGATGTGGAATTAATGAGAAATGAGATTGTAGGCTCATTGATTGACGTTAACAAAACTATCAAACTAGAAAGGGTTCTTTAACGGAGTACGTTTTAGAAATGTGCACTCCATATTACATCCACAAAGCTCCTAGATCTCTTAATGTTAGGGTATAAGTATTTAATTTTTTACTGGAATAAATTATAAAAATAATAGAAAGCTAATTTTGTTTCATTATTACATAAAAAAAATAGGGTAAGAAGTTGAGAAAAAAGAAAATTGAATTGAGAGTGAGAGTGTCCAATAAGAGAGGGCAAAACCATAAAAAAGGAAAAACGAATCAACTATTATAATTATTAACTAGCAATTAAAAAAATCAAGTCATGTGGTGATTTTACTATTAAAATGCACTGTTTACTCTCTCACAAATCACTGCGGATTGTAACAGTTATTTTTTCTAAATTTCTAATTTGATCCTTGATCTTTTGTCTTTTTTAGTCCGAATCAGCACCTAATTGCTTATTTTTTTTTTGGAAAAAATGATTGAATTGAAAAATAGAAAACCAAAATGAAAATGACTAGAAAAATAAGGGGTAACTTCGAATTTCATATGAAAATCTCATTTTAGTCCCCTGTTTTTACAGTTAATAGGTGATCAATCCTTTTAATTATTAATAATTCAATTTTAATACCAAACTTTATTTTCTTTATTTCTCAGTCCTTTTTCATGAGAGAAAAGAGAGAGGCTCGTCATATTTCAATGTAGAGAGAGAAATTTGTTATCGATGACAATTCTAGCCATCAAAATGGTCAATATTAATATTAATGAATTCGTTTTGATTAGAGAAGTTCTACCTATATGTTTTTTTTTCTTTTTCTTGTTCAAAGAGGTAGATCTGATTGTGGTAATATTTTCAGGTTTGGGTTGATTTTTTTAAAGTCATAGATATATTTATCAAGATGTTTAGGGTGTCTTATAGGTGTTTTGGGTAAAAACAATACGTTAAAAAATGATTTTTTTAGCAAAAAAACTCAAGGCCTTGTTTTTCTAGCACCCTCTAGTTGCCAGATTTTGCAGAAAAAAGACAGCGAGTCTTCTGCTATTTTTTTACAAAAAATAATTAGAGCGGATGACTAGTTATCCACCATTTAAAAAATAAAAATATAAAGCCAAGCCTAGGTTCGCGTGTAAGGCTGGATGATCCACGCGCCTAGTATGTTTTTTTTAATAACAAGGCACGTTAGGCTACTAGGCCCACATGTTTAGACTCATTTTTGTCATTTTTAAAATTTTTCTATTTTCTATTTGTGTTAAAAAATTGATAAAAAAAATCATTGAACACAATCAAGTCTATGAACTGGGTCGTAGGTTTAACGAATTAATTCACAATATCCGGACTATTATTTATTATTTTTTTAATGTTTTCTCTCAATTTAAAAAAAATATAATTTCACCCTTTATTATCAATGATATATTTTTTATTTAACTCAAAAAAAAAATTCACCATTTGATATCAATGATATACTTTTGCTATCTCCATTCTGTGTGCCTATCACAATTGTTTTCCTTTTAAAAAATATTTTATACAAAATATTCTCATACGTTTTATTGTTGTATAATTAAATAAAAAAAATATCTAAGATTAAAAAAATTATTGAATCCGTTGACGTACATGACTTGCATTGCATGATTAAAAATTCACAGCATCCGAGCTATTATTTTTTTAAAAAATTTTGCCCTCAATTTTTTAAAATATAATTTAACTCTTTGTTATCAATGATTTTATTTTTTTATTTAACTCAAAACTAAAAAAAAAAAATACAATTTTATGATTTGTTATTAATGATTTACTTTTGCTATCTGGTGTCATTATTACAATTTTTTTTCCCTTAAAACAATAATGTTTAATATAAAAAAATTTCATACATTTTATTGTTGTATTATTAAATAAAAAATAATCCCTAAAATTAAAAAAATTTATTGAATCAGATAATGTATATGATTTATTTTACGAGTTCTCTTGATTGATTTGATTTCATTTAATTCTTTTTTAAACAAATAAAATTATTTTTTACCAATTTTACTTTTAATATTAATTAATTGTAGATTGAGCCTAACAATTTATTTTTTTTAAGATTATCATGTAGGTTTTGTAAGGAAACTAAATATATTTCTATTTTAATATTAAATAAAGATATTCTTTGCTTAATGATTATTTTTTTTTAAATGCATGATTAATATCTAATTTTTTTTTGTATGTAATTTTTTTTTTCCTGATCCGTGGCGTGTCGCGGGACAAATCGTTAATTGAATTATAAATGATAATAGTAATAATAAATCATACTAGCATCAGTGAAGAAAATCAAGGTGTTATCTCTGTTGCAGATGCAGAGATGGAGGGAGAGGGAAATTTGGAGAAATAAAAAGGGGAGGTGGGGGAATTTGAGAGAAAAAAGAGATGTCAGACCTTG
>Ga0325404_1008938_pt1 | contig 10236 bp, 2 predicted proteins | sample PopdelMetagenome_18_FD_205664 | JGI IMG/M metagenome (GOLD analysis project Ga0325404, IMG submission 205664) | Populus deltoides microbial communities from Bellville, Georgia, United States - Xylem-Control-R1 | ecosystem: Host-associated > Plants > Phyllosphere > Stem > Wood/Secondary xylem...
TAGTTAAAGTGTAAAGCAACAAGTCAATACTGAATTAACCTGTTTCTAGAATTGGAGAGCTTTCACTGTCCGGCACACAACTTAATTTCTTTGTAATCATCTTGCTGCATATCACACACGAAATATTATTATATATATATGTGCGTGAATTAGTAGACTTTTAGCATATAAAATATTATAATTATATGTGTGGATTAGTCGACTCATTCATTCATTAAGATTGAAGTCGATCCCTAGTAAAAGGTCAAATTATTGGAAGTATTCTTGGTCGGCCAAACTGGCTAGGGTTGGCCATTATTTTCTGTCATATACAGCAGCTTCTTCTTGTTTTCCAACTTTAATTATATATTCAGACAAAGTAACTATGGCTGAAATTATCGTGGTGTTTAAGAGTGTGGTAGTGATTGTTTTTTGAAAGTGTTTTTCATTTAGAAAACATTAAAATAATGTGTTTTTAATTTTTTAAAATTATTTTTGACATCAACACTTTAAAATGATTTGAAAGTATAAAAAAAAATTAATTTGAAATAAAAAATAAAATATTTATAAAATATAAAAACAAACATATCCTTTATATAGATTTTTTTTTTTTGAAAAAGACGTGATGAAGGTTTTGGTCGAAGTCGAGGAAGTCATTCTTAATTATAGAAAACACATTTCCTTGCAGTTTCTCACATCAGCAGCCCACTCCCAAACAAAACGTGGTGGATCTATAATTTAGTAGTGTATATATACCTTTATGGGATTCCATGGTAGCTGCGCTTCTCTTGTCATGATCATATATATATATATATATATATATATATATGTAACTTTTTATCGTCAGGTGCAAGTGAAAAGGATAGGAGTTTTTTAGGTTTTTATCGTCAGGTGCAAGTGAAAAGGATAGGAGTTTTTTAGGATTGAATATATATATATAGCGACAATTCTATTTTACGAAGCTTTAGATAGAAAAAAAACATCAAAGAAGAATTTGATTTGACATCCACAAACGGAGTAGCAATAACTTGGAAGATCAACTATTGCATGTTGATAGTTTTTGTGATAAAATAGGATTATCGAAAATAAAAGAGAAAATATGAAAAAAATAGAGTAGTCAATGAAAAATTAAAAGAAATTACAAATTAAAAATTATATTTTGGTTTCCACCTAACTCTCTCTCTCTCTTTACTTCCTTTTTCCTTCTTCCTTTCCCAGTTTTGTGTCTTTCTTTTCTGTCTCAACTTCTTTCTTTTAAACCTCCCATTTCCTTCTTCTTCTTCTTCTTCTTTTCTTTCCCATAAGATCTAGAGCCCATGATTTGGCTAGATCGAGACCCTTGAACATGGAAAGTAAGTCTTAACTTGCCCCCGACTATCCTAGTACTAATTAAGATTGGGGCTGGCAGAGTCGTTGTCCTAACTTATGTGATGTATTTTGCAGGGTGGTTTTGGCATGGCTAGGCATTGTTTACAGGGCTAAAAGGTGTAGGTTTTTTGGGTTGGGTTTGCAGGTGGGATGTTAAGGGGTGCATTGGTGCTTTTTTTTTAATTATTATTTATAACGGGTATGAGATCGTTGGATAATGGACCAAAATTCTCCGTCACAAAGGGTTAAAAACCCTTTTATTGCATCCATGATCGGGAGCAGTAAGAGAACATTTTTGTTTCTTCAAAATAATATCGTATTGATATGTTTTTATTATTTTATTTCATGATTAATAAAACAATATCATTTTAAAATATTGTTTTATTTTAGATTTAAAATAGTTTTTTTAACCTAAAATAATGTTGTTTGAAATGTCAAAGTTTAAGCTAGTTCTTTAATCTCTCTACTTTCTTCAAGTTCATTCTTGGTCTTCTGATTTTTTATTTTCACTTTATTTTAATATTAATTTTTTTTAATTTCATCCCTAATTGAATTAATAGAATCCCTAAATTTTTCCACCTTTTTCTTTTTAGTTCTTCTTCCTTTGATTTTCCAATTACAACCAATTTCAACTTTTTTCTTCAATTTATTTTCAATTATACTCGTGATTATACCCCAAGTTATTCATGAACTTTTTCCTTGTTTTATCTTGACCTTTGGCTTCTCAATTTTTCATTAGTTGTCCAATTTTACCTCTACATATTATTTGTTTTCTTTCTTTTATATACATACCTAATTTTGTGCTCAACAAGTTTGAGGTTTACAACTTGGCTGGATAAATTAACTAAAATTCAATAATTTTAGAGAACCTGATCAAACATTTTAATCCAACTAAAAATTGAGGTTTTCAGATTTTCATGCTTCTTTGCTTCTGCATAGAGATGATAATGATGGTGGTGGTGGTGATAAAACAAGCTTGATTTATTTTCATCATACTACTATTTATAGCAAGGTCTAGCTCTAGTGACAGAGGTTATTAAGAGTTTTTATGTTTTATTATTTTTGGCAAAACAAAAGTTGTATGGATTCCAAAAGAAGACAAAGTAATGTATTAATCCATATGGAAATCTTGTTTCCAAAAGGGTAAAGTTACATCCACTAGGAAAACTTGTCTTGACAAAAAGATAATTTTGATGTTGGAAATTTTCTTGGTTATTCCTCCTCAAGCAAAGCATATAGAGTTTACAGCAATAGAACACTTTATCTTGAAGAACTTATGCATGTTGCCTTTGAGAAAACTTAAAATAACAAAATTATTGATATAAATGAACGTGTTTAACATTTAAATCTTAATGATACGACCCCTATGGAGGCTAACAATGAAGGAATGGACAAAGACCAACCAAGCTCAAGCAATCAATAAAAGATGGCAAGTAACTCATTTGTACCCCTAAAGGAACTAATTAAGGTATGCAAGCTCTTATCCTCCAGAGTTAATTATTGGTAATTGTTTTAAAAGTACTAAGACTAGAGCACCTCTTAGAAATAGAAGTGCTAATTATGTATTTGTTTCTCATATTGAGCCTAAATCATTTCTAGAAGCTAAAAAGAATGAAAATTGTATCTTAGCTATGCAAGATTAGCAAAACCAATTCAAAAGAAATGATGTTAAAGAACTAGTTCTTAGACCTAGCAACCAATCTAGTATTGGAACTAAATGGGTGTTTAGGAACAAAGTTGATGAACATGAGACAACAATTAGAAACAAAGCTAAATAAGTTGACAAAAGTTATAATCAAGAAGAAGGTAGATATCACAGTACCCCCAGATTTTTTAGCCATCATAATGGTGGCAGAATTCTAGGCTAGCACCCAGTAAACAAGAGGTTGTCTACCACTGTAGGTGACCTATCGCTAGCTTTAAAAAAACCACAGGAGCGGATGACTCGTTGTCTACTCCTAATTAAGGCTAAAGGCCTGGGTTTGGCTTATCAATGCTTGGCCTAGGTTTTTCTTTATTGTTTTACAATTTTATCCTTCAAAATTAGGTTTTTTTAAAATTATTTATTGATGTTTTTTCAATTTTATCCTTCAATAATTGATTGATTTTAAATTTGAATTCAACTTATTTTGATTTACTTGTTGTGGCATAATTACGGTCTAAAAAAATATCTTGACATTTAGCTGGTGCTCAATTTTATGAATGTTTTGATTTGCTTGTTATAGGATAATTGTGGTCTCAAAAAAATATCGTGGCATTTAGTTGGTACTCAATTATGTGATTGTCTATTTTTGTTATCATATAATTAAGTAAAAAATATATATTACATAACAAGTTATTAAACCCAATAGAATCCATGATCAAGTTGTGAGTTTAATAGGTTAAACCTTGAAACCCAGGTCTATCTATTATGTCGTTGTTTTCATATTTTTTTTATAAATTCAAATTAAATTTTATTGATCTTCAAGATTACTTATAGACATGCAAGTCAAAAGGATCACATTAGGATAACTCCCAAATGATTTAATTAATTACTCAAATTAAATAAGGAGTTGAGTTAAGAGATTTCAAGGATGTCATACTAAACATGATTTAATAACACTATCAAAAATTTTATTGTGACCTAATTTTTTTATATATTAAAACAGTTTTCACCCAACTATGTATGATATATACTCTGTTTTAATTATAAAAGCAAAAAAAAAAAATTATTATGTAAGAGGATAATTCAAAATCTTCATGTTCAAGTGGCTAAATTAATTACAGTCAAATCATGTGTTAATGATTAAAATAACATAATTAAAATATTTTTACTCACTAAAATTTAGTAACAAAATAAAAAAAAAACCAAAACAAGATAATGTTTTTCCTCGTTTTGGCCCTTTTATTTTTTTTAGTTACTTAGTTTTTTTTTTTCAACTTGATCCTTTCAAATTTAGTTAATTTAAGGTTAGGGTTAGTGATGGGTTTCTCACATCATTTAAAAAAGGTTTCCTAAATTAAATCAATAATCAATTTGACAAAACAAAATTCAGTTTTATTAATTAAATATAATTAAAATTATGAGGACAAAAATTAACATTGGAACAGATTCCTACAATTTTTTTCATAGAGATACTGTAGTTGGGGCATATTATTAGCACTTTTAGTCCCTATACTTTATTTAATTTATTTTTAATTTAAACCCTTTTTTGTTCATTTTTTGCATTTTGGTCCAAGACTTTAGTTTATTCACGTTTTGGTCCTCGAGCTTGAGAGAGAGAAGAGAGTTGCTGGAAAATGGCAAAAAATAAGAAGATTGGTTGGTCTGATTCTGTCCAAAACAATTGACAAAAATATTAGTGTCAAAATGTCCCTCTAAAATGAAAAGGGTGTCATTAAGGTGATTTTGGGATTTCATATGACCTAAAAAAATAAATTAGGGTGGAGAGAGAAAGTTTAGCCCGTTTGATTTTGTGTTTTTATGTCATGGTTTGGTTTCTTATGTTGACAAATTGTTTTTAAGGTTTCTAGAGGTGTTTTTAGGTGAAATTGAGTTAAAATGAGTTTTTAGGCTAAAAAACCCTATAATTTTTCAGGCACCTCTATGGTGGTCAAATTCTAAGTAGGCATGTGACAGGTTTTCTGCCACTACAAGCAACTTGTCACCTACTTTTTTATAAAAAGGATGATCCCTTAAAAAATAAATAAAATAAATTGGCCTAGGCGTATCAGCTTGCTCCAGACCTACCCTACTAACCTTTTATTTTAAGGCCTCGACACACTAGGGTGATCAAGCTCATATTAGATAATAATATAAATCATATCCTAAGACCTTACGTAATAGTTTAAGCTGTTGGCCTGAGATGGTTCTTTGATATAGTATCAGAGCCATTGATGACCAAGTGGTCTCGAGTTCGAATCTCACCACCCCCATGTATTTGATAAAAAAATAAGCATAAGGTAATGTGGACTTGTGCAAGTTTCAAGCCCAAAGGGCTTTCACTTGAGGGGGTGTGTTAGAGAATAATATAAATTATATCTTGGGACCTCACTTAACAGTTTAAACTATTGGGTTGAGATGGTTCTTTGACATCTCATGCACCTAGTATGGCCTTTTTTTGTGTCCTTTCACTTTTTATTGTTATTTTTTTTAATTTTTCCTTCACCATTTATTTGATTTAAGGTTAAAATTGATGATTTGCCTTGGTTAACTTTGTGAAGGTTTCTCAAAATGTTTAAAAAATACTTGCTTTTTCCTTTTTTTTTCAATTTCATCCTTAAATATGAGATTTTTTTTATTTATTTTGTTCTTAATTTCATCCTTAAATATTTTGTTGATTGAAAGTTGGACTTCATAATTTATTTTAATTTACTTTTTATATAATTATTGCAATCTCAAATAAACATCTTGTTGTTAGGTTGATGCTTGATACAAGCATTTATTTTTGTTATCGTATCATTAAATATAAAAATACTTAAAAAAAGTTGTTAAAAAACCTAGTGGAGCCATTACCTAGATGAAATATTTGAGGGTTAACTTAAATTCATCAAATTATTTTATTAATATATATAAAGTGCTTTTTAATTAATTTTTTAAGAATATTTTACCTCTTAAAACCCACGCTAACCACTTAATCTATATTTTCAACTAATAGAGTGAAGAAGCTTCTCATGCGTGCTAAAAAGTAGACTACGATGTATCACACAGAGCTTATCTTGTAAATACTAATTATCTGAGTGAAAAAACATTCTCATTCGTGCAATATTCCTTAGCTATGAGTAGAAACACCCAATGCCTTTCTCCCCAGCAATTACCCTCCATCAACAGCACGAATTATTAATTATAATCCACGTACGCTACCATGTGGTCCCCAATTCCCAATACATCACAATGACGTCATCTTGATGACATCACCATGCATAGCCAAGAGTCGGCACGTGGCACGCTTGAGGCACCTTCATTGTAACTCACCGGGAAGGTGTCTAGGAAGGAGATCAAAAGAATTAAAAATAACCATATTTTTGTAATAGAAATGTTCACTTTATTATAAATATATAAACATGTATATATATATATTGGAAGCATGCCACCATTTTTAATACGTGTCCCTCTCTATCAGCACCACTGTGTCCAGAGACTCGCCATTTCTGTGAGTTAAAATGGACTATGCTCAGAACCCTAAACCTAGCTATAATTATTCTTATATCAATGAAGGTTTAGATCCGTGGGCGATTGAGTTTCAGCCGTCGGATTATCTCATGCTTGATGATGGATTTGGTGAAGGTGATTCATCCTCGCAAAATATGGTATCATCGGAGCAAGTTGCCAGTGGTTCATCAACCGGATACAGTGGTGCAACATCAAGAAATAATAGCATGCAAGTGATGATATTGATGCCCATTTTAGATTATTCTACTGCTAATCCTTTAATTTTTTCTGAAGAAAAAACGAAAGATGCAAATAAAGATTAGCTTTTATTTTGTTTCTTGAAGATCCAAGATGCTAATCTTTTCTACAACTTTTTTTTTTTTTTTTTGTATATCTGTACAGAAAATGCAAGAATGGAGTGAAGAAAAACAAGACAGAAGTGGAGCATAGAGTTGCATTTAGAACAAAATCTGAGCTGGAGATCATGGATGATGGATTTAAATGGAGGAAGTATGGAAAGAAGTCAGTCAAGAACAGCCCAAATCCAAGGTAAGAATGTAGAAATATAATTTTTTTTTTAAATATATATTTAGATAAAGATAGTTAATTCACGAGATTTTCATAGGTGATCAAGCTGTCTGGGATCTCATGTACATGATCTTTATGGCATTGATAAAGCAATTCTCAACTATCTCACAATTGTCATACTAATTAACTATAATATATAAGAAATATTTAATGCTCAAGGACCCATTTCTCTGAAGTTCTTGATTGATGGCCTTAGATTAGGTTGGCTGCAGTGATATAACCTTTTTTAATAATTTGAAGAGGCACAGCAACTTCTCTAATTAGCCTTTATAAAATATCAGTTATCGTCTACTTTGCAATTTGCACATGGGATTCTCAGGCCACTGCCCACACACACTCACAGTCACCACCACAGTTGAGAGACCAGAGATGGTGGCTGAAGAGCGAGCAAGGGCATCATTCACGTGAAACCCATAAAAAGCAGCCCATGGTTTTATGCACTCGTGTCTTAGCTAGCTAAAAACATTTGCTCGCAGCACTGAAGGCGACTGAAAGGCGCTCACTGATCACATCATATAGAGCGCCAGCGCACCTAGCTAGCTAAGAAGATATAAACATGCCTTTTATCCCCATCTCCCTATCTGCACAATACACACACATATATAGTTGTGTTGCTTGACTTTTCCATTTATTCGGCGATAAGCATACATGTATACACATGTCCTGCCAATTAAGACATCTTTTGCAGCCAGCGCACTGAGAGTAATGAAGGGATATTGCCATGGCTCTACATGTATATATCTACTATATGCTATATGCATGTGGTCCAGGAGCTTGCTGGGAAACTTAATAATGTCCTGCTTTCGGGGCTTTTCATTGATAAATAGTACTCTTATACAAGTGAATATTACCTGATTTCACAGCACTCTCTTGGTATTTTAGACTCTCCCATTAACTTAATCTCTTGCATCCATTAGAGATGGAACCGCAAACAGCTCATTTGTTTTATGAATTAATCAGAGTAAAGTAAGAGTAGCTAGCTAGGGACTATTCTATATATATTTCGATTCTTATAGACTTTCACTTGTGATTGTGTAAGAAAAATGACCCCCAGGAAAATGGCATGAGATTGGATGGATTTGATGCAATTATACATGCTTGAATACAAAAGCTCAGAATAGTGGTTCCAATATGAGATTGTTGGAACCACGCCACTCCAACAATTGATTTTTTGTGTTTAGTTTTGTAATTTTCTGAATTATAATGAAATAAACTATTATAAATTATAATGACTTGTCATCTGTCAAGTTGTAATAACCATATATATATATATATATATATATATATATATGAAAGCCCACTCATTATCCACAGGAATGAAGGTCTCCATCAATCGTTATGGTGCAAATACATCTGCATTGAGCGTACTTTATAACCTGTGAGTACAGTGAAGAGTCTAGTTAATCTCCCCTCGCACTTTAAGGCAGGAAAACATTGCAATGATTTATGTGGGCAGGCCCACGATCCCATTTCTTAAGATTTACAGCTGAAAACGCATTATTCGTATGATCATGACCACCACCCATACCTACATGCATCTTCATTAATTTATAGATTTAGTGATTGTTTGGAAGGAAAAAATTTAAAAGAATAGAAAGGATTATGAAAAGACTGCACAGTCGTGCTTAGAAACAAATTAAAAGAATAGAAATGATTGTGAAAAGATTGCCAAGAGTAGATCTCTAGACTCTCTAGCTATATACATGCTTTGATAATGAACATGGTTTTTATATATATATATATATATATATATATATATATATATATATATATCTTTGTTATTCTGAGTTGCTTTCTGTAATTAATTGTGCAGGAATTACTACAAATGCTCAAGTGGTGGATGCAATGTAAAGAAGAGAGTAGAAAGAGATAGAGAAGACTCAAGATATGTGTTAACTTCATATGATGGAGTGCACAACCATGAAAGCCCTTGCATCGTCTATTACGATAACCAGATGCCTCTCATGGCTTCTAATGCTTGGACCTTGCAACCTTCTTCTCTCCACTCTTCTTCCTTTTCCTAGTTCAAAGTATCTATATCCTTTTCTTCAGTTCAAATGTTTTGGCTTTTCTTTTTATTTTCACTGTAATTTTATAGATATATACCATGAATATTTTAATCGATATTTACCGATAGATTTAATGATCCAGTCCAATTAAAACCTAGCTCAACTACTTGAAAAACAATGAAAATTCTAGTGCAGCACAGCCCATAACCACCAAGTCAACAAGGTTTCAACGTCCTAAGAACAATCAAAGCCCATAATTCCAATACAAGTTCTTTTAACGCCATAAAAAAATATTTAAATTGTAAATAATTATTTGATATCATTAATATAGATGATCCAGCGAGTGAAACTTAAAATCTGCAGTCTTGATTCCTTACCTAATTCAAAATAAATTATTTGAAAGTTATTTTACTTTAACGTGATTGAATTAGTTAATCTAGAAATAACTCGATTAACTCGATTGATTAGCAAAGAGAAAAAGTTTTGAGAAAAAAATTTAAAAAAAATAATAAAAATAATATTTTTTTATTTAATCTATATTTTAAATTAAATTATATAAAAATTTTCTTCACATGATTTAGTTAACTTAGCTAGTTAAAAAAATAACCTGAAAAATTATTAAAAAATTCAAGAGTGAAACTAAATTGAGATAAAAAAATTGAAAAGAAAAGAAAAGAAAAGAGGAGGGCACGTATAACAGTAAAGCAAGTGCATTTACCCCATTAGTTTGTTTAGGTAATCGCTCTAACATTCTCCTTTACCTCTGTTCAATCTCTCTAAATGACCCATCAATAGAAATAAAAATTATTTATATAAATATGGAAACTAAATGTCATGATTCACTCACTCAGACAAGAAACCCTATCTGTAAGAATGTAGGCTGGTGAGAGAAGTTCACTACTGATTCCTACTTCTAGGTCGATTAAAGCTCTAATCGATCCTAAGATAATATACCTTATATTAAACTAATTCCTCGAACACTTAATAAACATGTTGAGATGGCCGAGTTGGTCTAAGGCGCCAGATTAAGGTTCTGGTCCGAAAGGGCGTGGGTTCAAATCCCACTCTCAACAGCAACATTTTGCCCTTTTCTTTTATGGATACAACAACGCGTTTGTCTTGCGCGTGATCCACTTCCCTCGTTTTCAACCCCAGGAACCA
>Ga0325404_1008939_pt1 | contig 10236 bp, 10 predicted proteins | sample PopdelMetagenome_18_FD_205664 | JGI IMG/M metagenome (GOLD analysis project Ga0325404, IMG submission 205664) | Populus deltoides microbial communities from Bellville, Georgia, United States - Xylem-Control-R1 | ecosystem: Host-associated > Plants > Phyllosphere > Stem > Wood/Secondary xylem...
TCATTCACAATTGAATTAAGAAAATAAATAAAATTAATAATTTCAACCAATTTCGTTTTTTTCTTGGCATATTAGGCATTCAAAACTCCAAAATTACCTCATAGAAGAGGGTCTTGAACACTACAGAATGAAAGGTTATATATTATAGTGGCTTGGTGAGTGCTTTACTTCTCAGCAAGAAACCAACATAAACAGTCCCCCCAACGCCCTCTCAACACAAACTTGAAATACCAGTTGGAGGAGATAGGATAGTGTTTCCCTTGCTAGGGTATGTGAAGAAAGCACAATAAGTAAAGTGACAGGACACCTAGCATCTATTCATTAAGTGTATGGAAATCAGATAAGCAAATTACACAGCCGGTCGATGTTCAGCTGCACATTAAAGGTAGGAGAAGGGCCATGATTTGAGAAAAGAAAGGAAAAATTGCAGGTTCTATTTCCACGCTTCTTCTTCGGAATCATTCTTCGTCTGCTGGAGATTGATATCCATCATCATTTGACTGATTGTCATCAGATGATGCCTTCTTGTCTCTCTCGTTTCTTTCCTGCCACCTTGCCCATATCCACTTCAAAACAATGAACCCTCCAAGTGCATACACCTGAAAGCAGATTAGCTAATTCAATTAATTGAAAAAATAAAATTACTGCATCCGCTGTCTTGGTTCCCAGTAGAGTGAAAGGTGAAGAGAACTGGTCTCATGGCAAAGGAGCTATGACCAGCACTGGCTGCTCCCATTACAAGGGATACGGACAAAACAAAACTAAAACCTTAGCATTCCATTCCTCTTGAAAAGACAAGCAACGGGTAATTCTATTAGTTGCTTGAGACTTTTGAGTTAAAATTCCAACAGAAGGATATATATGAAGATTATAAGGATTACAGCCCCACATCACAACATCACAAAATTAAATCACAAGTGTCTTAAAGATTATTTACACGGCACAATTAGGTGGGATCTTGTACAGATGCAAAGGGAACTGGAGTTTTCAAAGCAAGAAAGATTTAAGGAGGATGGAGAGGGAGTGGTGACAGGAAGTTCAACGGCATCATAAGTATATATGCATGCCAGCATACATACCAGCATACAAAGGTGTTTATGTTCAAAAAAAGAAGAAGAAGATGATTTGCCGCAAGAATCAATGAAAGAAAATCAACATCATTGATTAATAGTAGCTAGAGAAGGTTGAAGATAGTGGACATGAGAAACTCAACAAACTATAGTACAGAAGTGAAAACTTAGAAAGGAAATTCATTAAGTCACTAACAACATGCCCAAAGAACAAGTCAGTCAAAAGCTAAACTAATTGAGGACCACTGGCTTCGCATAAATGACTATATAAGCTTCAAGTACTCCATAATTTCCATAGCCTGAGTGGAAGAGAGATGTACACTACCACTTTTTTCCTATCTAAAGAAGCTCACGGGTTAGATGAGAATACCATAGCCTGCATTAAGAAATTCCCTTCCTTTCAAACAGTCTCTAACCTAATTTCACAATCACGTTAACTTCACTACCTGTTTGAATTAAGCTACCATATTCTCTCCTAACAATAACCATAAATTCATTCAGATTTTGTCATGTAAATCCAAGGTTTCATTACCCAAATCTCAATCAATCCATAAACACTTTAATCCTTCACTATTTATCAAAGCAAACACCTTTCAAATGCCAACATTTACATTACCCAGCATAAGAGCTCGCTATCAAATAGTTTCCACTTTTGAATGGTAAATGCTTAGCATCTAGCAAGAAGACCATGCTGCAGAAACAAAATATCTTGAAAATAAACTTAACAAACTCCCTCGTCTTCTGTGATACTTGACCACTCTTGTTTCCTACATTTCTAACAATCTATGCCCATACACTGCAAAAATAATAATAATCAGAATTCCTTTCTTACTCATCTTAGCATATGATTTCCCATAAAACTACATGCATGCCACTATCATTGGAAATAAAAAGATCCCTAATTTTCACCCCAAAAAAAATAATTTTTTACAACAAAACAAAAGCCCTACACCTCAAATTTAAATGCTATACGATTTTTTGGTGAAAATTAGGGATATAACACCCCGAGACAAGACACAGAAACATCAACATACCTGCCAAATGATCACAGGATTATGAGTCCTTCCACTGCCCTCTTCAACCTCAACCTCAATCGATGAAGGAACTAAAGAACGAGTATTTGGGAAGCTGACAATATTGGGTTTCTGAATTCCACTCTCGTTTTCTCCTCCTTCAGTAACTACTGCTATTTTCGGTTCCTCTTTAGCCAGAGGGACTGGCTTGTTAAAGAAAGGAACTTTGAGCTCAAACTTCGGAAAAATTGAAAACAGATTTCTGGGTTTTTGAGAGCTGTCTTTTTGGGTTACGATTTTGCTGTTTTCAGTTTCCGCCATTGTTTTTTGAGAGGATTTGGGGCGTGGAAGGATTGTTCAGGGTTTTTGGGGTTTTGTAGTTGAGCGGAGAAAGCAGAGTAGAGCACGTGATGAGTGATGGGAAAGAGGTAATATTTTAATAAATGGTAAAAAAAAAAAATGATAATTACGTTAACTTATGCATTAGATGTGCCTTTTCTTTTCTTTTTCTTCCACAATTCTTATATTTTGTGAAATATAATGTCAGCATCTTCGGTCAAGTCAAAGCAATGTTGTTTCTAATAATATTTTTTTTAATAAAAAACTTAAATGATATATTTTTTTAATCACAACGTTTTTCACCCGTTAATTTTATTTATATATTTTAAATTCAGTAAATTGTACCTTGTGTTGATTTAAGAGGGAGGATGAGTGTTTATACATAACCTCTAGAATGAAACGAAATCTAATAAAGAGAATAGTTTTGTCAAAGCAAAGTAAATACAATAATAAATTATTATTATTATTATTAGCAGCAGAGTTTTACTTGAAACAATAAGGGAAGTACTCACTGGTAAAAGGATTAAGGGATGCTTAATTCCAGGCTCTTCAACTTCAACCTTCAATGGAGGAGGGGCTAATGGTTTAGGATCACTGAACTTTACAACATCAGCTGGCTTATTACCTGTAATCTTCTCTTTCTCTTCCAACTTAATAGCATCAACATCAGCTTTGGGTGATAGGTTAAATATTGGAGGAAACTTGAACTCAAATCTTCGAAACACCAGAAACAAGCTCCTGGGCTCTTTTTCTTGGCCATCTTTCTTGCTCCTAGCCTTGTTGTTCTCAGCCATGGTTGTTAGCACAGAATGATTGGGTGCAATTTCTTTGTTTCTCTGGCTCTGTTTGCGCAGAGAAAACAAATTCAGGACTTCAGTAATCAGAGCAGTAGGTTTTGGCTTGGTTTCTTGAAGATGCTAGGCCCGCGTCTCTGGAGAATGTTGAGCATTCCTTATGCTTCTAGTACGATCTTTGCATTTTCATTTTCATCTCTCTTGTCGGCTACACTTTTAATTATTATTTTTTATTGTTTTATTTAAGAGTTTTACTCGTAGGACTAAAATCTTTTCCATTAGAGAGAGAGAGGGAAAAAAAATGGTATAAAAAATTAAGTCCTGAGTTTTAAAAAAATTGTGTTTTCTCATGCGGTGCCACTTGGACCCGCGCTTTTTTATCTTTTAATTTTTGTTTTAATTTCATCGTGTTTTTATTAAATTAATAAAAAGAAGGGTTTTTTTTATTTTTTATTATATAATAAAATAAAATAAATAATTGAAATTAGTAGAGTTTATAGATCGAATGGGGTCTATTCAAATTAATTATGGTTAATCTAAACTGTTTTTTTAACTTGTCAAATAAAAAAAATTACGTTGAAATAAATTAAATATAATATAATTTAAAATCTGAATATGAGTATTAAGTTTAATTTATTGTATTATATTTAAAGTGTTAGATAAATTTTTACTTTTTGGCAAAAAAGAAAAACGAATTACTTCTCCATGAAGTCAATCAATTACCCATAATCCATGGTAACATGTCACATGCTTTATGGAAATACCACGTGCCAGCTTAAAAAAACAACGTTCGTTCCATACCATTTTCGATGACGCGAAACAAAACTATAAATAAACAGAGCGAACCAGCAAGGGAAAGTACCACAATAATCACGCAATCCCTCTGTTCATTTCACTACCGTCAACCCACTGCTCCCTCTCTCTCTAGAGAACCCTGCTCTCTCTCTCTTCTTCTTGAGATTCTTCGTATTTTCTCAGAAAATGAATCCGCACTTGAATCTTGAAGAGAACATGAGGTTGGCTTCAGTTCTTGAGCCATCAAAACCAGTAAGTTGTACTCAAGCTTACTTGCTTTTGCCTTGATTTTTGAGCTCTCGCTATTTTCTTTCTAATAGCTCAAGAAAGCTCTCTTTGCTTGTTTTGTTAATGTTATTTCTTGTTTCTTGGTTTATTTAACCCGTCAAAAATAGTACTTTGATTTCTTGATTGGTTACCAAGAAAATGCAAGAAAAAGTATAGAAGACAAATAGTGTTTGGGGTTTCTTAATCTTCATTGATTTGTTTCATTGCTGAGAAAATGTTAGGAACTGAGACGTGTTTGGATTCGTTGTATTCTTCTTTACTGTGGAGATCAAAAGGGAAAAGATTAAAACAAGTAGCGGGGCTTAGCTTTTAGAGAGAATATGAGCTATGATTTCTTATATTCTTCTGATTTTGGATTTTGCAGAGTTTCTTTCCTGCAAGGACAAAGATTGTTGGCACACTTGGTCCACAATCTCGAACTGTGGAGATAATAACTAATTGTCTGAAGGCAGGAATGTCTGGTATTGCCCCCATCTGATCTTTTTAACATCTTAATATTGAAAGCTCTCCCCACCTTTTTTTTTTTTGGATCCTTTTTTTTTTTTGTTATAGAAAATTGAATTCATTAGTTCCAAAATTTATATCTGGCTTAGGGGAAATGCAGGTTTCACTTCACACTAAGAGTCAAATATTGAAAGTAGACAAACATTTTGTCAATCTTTAGTCTTTGATTTTCTTTGAGACCAAGCAGGCTATAATTATAATATTCCTATTCTTGGGGGTTGATCTAAAATGGTTTTCCGTTTTTTTAGTGGCACAGTTTGATTTTTCATGGGGTGATACTGAATACCATCAAGAGACATTGGATAATCTGAAAGCAGCTGTCAAGAGTACCAAGAAACTCTGCGGGGTAAACTTATCTTTATTAGATTCAGTTTAAGCTATATTACTACCTAATTTAGCTATCTAAAGGTGATGCAAAGGCATGGATGGAAATTCGCATCTTACCGTGGCTGAATGATAACTAGATATGTGTTCCTCATCTTTACTTAATTTTTGTGTGTTTAAAAAAAGGTCAATTTCTGTGTCTTTTATATCCAAAAAAAGTATGCAGAACCATCTAATGCGTCTCCAAAAGTTTGAAGTTTGGATGTGTTGAAGAAGTACATGATGCATGTTGAAATGTATTCAAGTGGTTTTGGCACTTGACACAAATACAGCTCTCGTACTGAAGTGATCTCAACTTTGATAGCTCCATCTTTAACATCCTTCAAGTCTTTCACCAATGCGCTTGAGATAATGAGATTTTTATTCTCCTCTTGCTGGGTTTTCACTTTATTTAATAGCCAAATCTTATGACTTTCTTTACTGTCTAATTTTTTTGGTTTTAATCTCAGGTAATGCTTGATACTGTGGGTCCAGAGTTACAGGTGATCAATAAAACTGAGCGCCCGATTTCCCTTCAGGAAGATAGCTTTGTTGTCCTAACACCAGATCAGGACAAAGAAGCCACTTCAAGTCTGCTACCCATAAATTTTACTGGGTTGTCGTCGGTGAGTAACTGTTTTACATGCTGTATAGACTAATTCCGGTTTCATTTGGCATTTGCATCTATGTTTGGAAATGTTTGTGCAGTTTCTTTAAAACATAGCTATATGTGCCTTGTGCGTGTCTGCGTGCATGTCAAGTATTTTTGTTAACTCTACGTTTCCTAAGTCATCCTTTGATTCTTTTGAAATTTTTGCAAGTCATTTTTTTTTTTCCTTTTATGACATGGGTTCATGTCATCTGTCAATGCCTTTGTACAATTTCTGTAGCTGGAGTTTGGTATGGTCTTTGCAGGCAGTGAAGACGGGAGACACAATTTTTATTGGTCAATACCTCTTTACAGGAAGTGAAACTACTTCTGTGTGGCTAGAGGTAAGTAACTTCATTGAGGCATGTCATGTCACCTACTTTTCACGTCAAGCATGCCTTTCACAGATCATAATCATATCACTTATGTAGGATGAGAAAGCAATTACTTTGCTTGCTAGCTGCCAACCCGTTTCAATTAAAACTATTCTTTGAACAAACAAGCCAAACTTGTACTCGAAAGATAATGGCGTGATTCAACTTCCAAAAAAGAACATTTTCTTAATTCAATTTCATGATGATGCAGGTCACTGAAGTAAATGGCGAAGATGTGGTTTGCTTGGTAAAGAATTCTACTACCTTGAGTGGGCCACTATATACTTTGCATGTCTCTCAAATCCATATTGATCTACCTACTCTCACTGACAAAGATAAGGAGGTAATTCTTTCTGCTTGATGAAATAATTTGTTGTTTTAATTGAGTATGCTGAAATAATTTGTTGTTTTAAAAGAGTATACTGATACTGTGTTTGGTGTTAACCTATTCCCATTTCTTAACACTGATCAGTGCTGGCTTCCATCATTTATACTGGAATAAAGCCTCATTCTTCTTACCTCATATGTTACCCTAGGGAACTAACGCTTCAGAATCATATTATTGTTTTTATTAACGAGTAATTTTGGTGCCAACTATATGAAAGATTGGTGACATGCTCCCTTGAAAATTTAGTGCTTACTGCTATTGTGATATCATTAAGTGCTTTGATGAAATTTTCATGATCAATATCAGGTTATAAGCACATGGGGTGTTCGAAACAACATAGACATCCTCTCACTTTCATACACCAGGCATGCTGAAGATGTTCGTCATGTAAGGATTTTCCTGCTGAGAGTTATTGTCTACTATCTCTTTTCATTGTAAACTAAATTACTTTGACCTCTTCCCATCATTTTGTCCTTATCATTTTTTTCTCTTTGTGGTTATCAAGGTTTGCTGCATCTATATTTTCCTCACTGTCCCCTTTATAATATAAAATTAAGCTGGTAATGCTTTTATACAGGCACGTGAATTTCTTTCTAAACTGGGCGACCTCTATCAGACTCAAATTTTTGCGAAAATTGAAAATGTAGAGGTGAGCTGTGTAATTTGTCTGCTATCATATGCCATTCCTTATCGTACTGTGCTTAAATTCCATTTTAGGTTCCAACAGCCATATTTCTAATGTATTTCCTGCAGGGATTAGCTCATTTTGATGAGATCCTTGAAGAAGCAGACGGTATCATCCTTTCTCGTGGAAATTTGGGGATAGATCTCCCACCAGAGAAGGTAGCTGTGAAATCTGATTTGATGAACTTTCAATATGTGCAAGTTATCATAGGCACCTGTCATCAAAATATACTAGTCTGTTAGGATTTCTTGTTAACATGTGATATTGTAACACAACAGTCTGTAAGGATTGCATAATAGCAATTTATAGAAGATAAATGGGAAATGGAGAGTGCTACACTACAACATACTTTAAGTTGTCACAACTGTACAACATGCTGTATCAATCTTTTTTTTTTACGGGTTTAATTTTCGTATTATATTTTTTCGAGTGGGACATCTAAGTAGCTTTTGGAGGCCATTAAAAGTACGACTTCCTGTGATGCCAATCCTGCCAATGAGGATAGATATAAAAACCGACTGTAGGCAATTAGCATGTTGTTCCTATCTGGTTTGACACCATCAGTAAACATGCATATGCATTTAGGGCTAATTGAGTCCTGAAATGGAAATTCAACTACACATAATCCAACCAGACTGTCTTGCTATCTGCATTTTACAGGTGTTTATGTTTCAAAAAACTGCTGTTTTTAAGTGCAATATGGCTGGAAAACCTGCTGTGGTCACTCGTGTCGTAGACAGTATGACAGAGAATTTGAGACCTACTCGTGCAGAAGCAACTGATGTTGCCAACGCAGTATTGGATGGTAATTTTCAAAATTCTTGCGTGGATTGCGTTTCCCAGTTGTAAATTTTGTTGCATGTAATTATACTGTTCTGGACAATGAAGTGCTAACTTCTTACACGAGAATATAGCAGTCTTGATTCCTCATTTTTCTAGCCTTGCTAAGTAAGCTGAGAGTATCATATATTATGCAAACCACAGGCTAACAGAAGTATTTTAATGTGTTTTTCTGTTTCTTCAGGGAGTGATGCAATTCTTCTAGGTGCAGAAACCCTGAGAGGATTGTATCCAGTTGAGACCATCTCTACCGTTGGGAAAATTTGTGCTGAGGTAAGTTCTCTCTTGTTTTCCTCGAGTATCCCTCCTTGCCTCCATTTTCTCTTGATATTTCCAAACCTATCCCCTTGATTAATTAAATTCCCATCTGCAGGCTGAGAAGGTTTTCAATTATGATTTGTATTACAAAAGAACTGTCAAATATGCAGGAGATGCAATGAGCCATTTGGAGTCTATTACTTCCACTGCGGTATTTTCATAATGTTTCAATTTAGCTTTTTTGCTTATTTAGTTGAACACTGTTTCCATTCCTTCCTTACAAATTGTTTATTACTTCCACTGTGGTATTCCTTCCTTCTTTACTTATTTTTATCCTTGCCCTTTTCTGGTTATCAAGGTCCGTGCAGCTATCAAGGTTAAAGCTTCTGTAATTTTGTGCTTCACTTCTACTGGAAGAGCTGCAAGGTTTTTCTTTCTTCATATTTTTTCCTCTTAATTTCTTTTTCTGGCGCTATGTTTATTTGAATACAAATGCAAGTGATTAGGTATCTTGGAAGTCTATTTTGAAAGATTTATTAAATCGGGCAAATGAACTGTTGTTTAGATGACACGCCAATTTCTTCAGAACTTGAGACTTTCTAATCTTCCATGTATTAATACAGGTTGATTGCAAAGTACAAACCCATAACGCCTGTTATATCTGTTGTTATCCCTCGGGTAAAGACTGATCAACTGCGTTGGACCTTTACTGGTGCTTTTGAGGTATGTTATTGCTTAGATTGGTTATATCTTCTTCCAGTGCAGGGGATTTTCAACTTTTCTTCCTCTAATTGAATTTGAAGCTTATCCTCTAATAATTTTCTGGCAGGCAAGGCAGTCACTCATTGTCAGGGGAGTTTTTCCTATGCTTGCCGATCCTCGACACCAAGTAAGCATGCATTACATTACATGATTGCAAGTTTATGTTTTTATTAGTTCCCACTTTTCTTCCTCTTCTTCAGAATGACAAGATAAGAAAGGTCTTGTGGAGTGAATTTTAGTGATCTAATATGCTATTTCTTTGAATTTTTCCAATAATTGATATTTGAGATGAAGGTGAAAGGTTAAAGGTCATATCATGACCATAATTTTCAGATATAGATTTTATTTCTCTTGGCATTCCATCAAAGTGCCTTTGCATGCATTTCAAAGGACGAAGGGCAAATATGGGGTCTAGATGTAGGTGTGCGGACCATCATTCTATGTCTGTGGTTACACACTGACTATTACAGGGAAAATAGATAGAAGGTATACAAAAATATAATCAACGCGGTTGTAGCTCTTTCACACAGAACTCGGGTCATCTTGTGTCACTAGAGTTTTTACTCACCCTGTTTCACAGGGATTTTCAACTAAGAATGACAGGGGACACGTCATCATGAACTTAAGCTTATTTTTTAACAAATGGGAACATGGTTGGTTTTGCAGGCTGAGTCTACAAATGCAACAAATGAATCAGTTCTGAAGGTTGCTCTAGATCATGGCAAGGCAGCTGGTTTTATAAAGCCGCATGACCGAGTTGTTGTTTGCCAAAAGCTTGGAGATTCATATGTGGTGAAGATCCTTGAGCTTGAAGATTAAAGCCAATGTGCATCTCATTTGGCTTGAAATCTTAGTTTTTGGCGGCTCCCATCTATATGCTATAAAATAAGAAAACACAGACATGTGTAGCCGAGTATTTAGTATGTGCAAGGTAACTTGTCAAATGGGGAAATTCAAATGGGGCTAAAGATATTTATGGTTTGATGGCATTTCTTGCCCCTCAACTATTAGGGGTTGTGCAACGTTAAAACATGTACTATTTTCATTTTTGAAGCATTATGTTTTGAATAAATATTATCTCTGTTTAATCTGCTCATTATCATTGATAAAAAAA
>Ga0325404_1008941_pt1 | contig 10235 bp, 11 predicted proteins | sample PopdelMetagenome_18_FD_205664 | JGI IMG/M metagenome (GOLD analysis project Ga0325404, IMG submission 205664) | Populus deltoides microbial communities from Bellville, Georgia, United States - Xylem-Control-R1 | ecosystem: Host-associated > Plants > Phyllosphere > Stem > Wood/Secondary xylem...
TTCATATAAGTTGAATTAAGTTAATATACTTCCCAAATTACTCACTCGATTTCCAAGAAAAACTTGAGCAATCCCCATGTTCCAACATTAATCAAACATGAACTTGAAATAATAAAGAGCAAAGAGAATCACCGCAGTGTCAAAGCGAGCTGTGCAGGTGAAGGATTTCCCATTGTCAGTTGTGACAGTCACATCTTGGCCAGGTCTTATCTCACTAATATTGCTTGGAAGGTCAATAGTATAGCGCTCGTGACCAGTCAATCCTAGCGTGTCCGCATCCTGACCAGCCTTGAAACAAAGGGGAATAATTCCCATTCCCACCAAATTACTGCGATGGATTCTCTCAAAACTCTTGGCAATCACTGCTTTCACTCCCTACAACAAATGAAGCCCATAAGAACGTTTACATGGGTGGGTGCATCCACACCATTGAAATTCAAAACAGAGTCAGATGGGTAAAAACCTACTCAAGCTGAAATGATGAAAGGAAAAACTCACCAATAACATTGGACCTTTGGCAGCCCAATCCCTGGAGCTTCCACTTCCATACTCAGCTCCAGCCAAAACAATGGTGTCAAGTCCAGCGTTCTTGTACCTCTGGAATAGTAGATTGATCACTCAAAGTTAATTAATAGAAATGATAAAATCTAAGTTCACAAACATGGGTTATTTGCAAACAAGGATATATCGGCACAGAACCACAGGAAACCTCTTCAGATTGCAGAAACATATCATGTCTGTGACACTTAAAATATGTCCAAGTCCATCAGTGTATGCAACAACTGAGCCCATACAACTGAACTATAAGAAAATTCGTAACGGAACTTCTATACTAAAGGCATATACAGTCCATCTAGAATTCCTTAGGAGGAGTGAAATTTAGGGGAAATAAGTCAAGATGGAAAATTGTGCAGCATCTAATACCAAGAGACTTACCATTGCGGCATCATACACAGAGAGTTTCTCGCCCGTAGGAATATGGACAGTCTTGGGTCCCACTTCCCCATTCAAAAATTTGTTAACAAGGCGAATATTGGCAAAAGTTCCCCTAGCCATCACTTCATCATTTCCACGACGACTTCCATAAGAGTTGAAGTCTTTGCGATCCACCCCATGCTCAAGGAGATACTTTGCAGTAGGACTGTCTTTGTGGATGCTTCCTGCTGGAGAAATGTGATCTGTCGTGATACTATCACCAAAGTTAAGCAAACAGTATGCATCCTTCACCCCATGAGCTCCAGGAGGATTCATGGTCATGTTCTTGAAGTATGGAGGCTCATGAATATAGGTTGAGCTAGGGTCCCATGAATAGGAAGTTGAAGCTGGTACAGATAGCTGATTCCACATGGGATTGCCCTTTGTGATAGACTCATATGTACTTCTGAACATAGCAGGCAACACACTGGATTGAACAACCTGAAAAATATGCATCACGAGTAAATTTCAGTCCATTCTAGCAGTAAAACATCATATTACAGAACAAGAGGTACAAGCAAAGTTGACAGTATCTACCTCTGCAATTTCCTCTGCTGTTGGCCAGATATCCCTGAAATAGACACTCTTACCATCCTTTCCTGTTCCAATTGGCTCCTTATCAAAGTCAATGTTAACCTGGAAAACATTTTCATGTCACCTTATTGATGAAGAGCAGCAACAATAAGAATGAGATTTTCAATGGAAGCTCAGCAAAGAAACTGGATCCCCAAAAAGCAAACATTACATAGAATGTTCAACATAAAATAGTGGAATTATGTTGAATTAGGAGCTGCGAAGAAAAAACCCTTCACCGTACATCTCTAAGTTTCAAAACAAAAATGTAATCAACAAACCTTATCTAATAGCATAACAGAGAAAAACATTAGGAACTTGGGGCAGCTAAAGCAAAGTTTGACATGGCGTGTAAAGAACAGGATGGAATATATAAGGGTAGAGCGGTAACGGTGTAAAGAGTATAAGGCACGAAGAGTTAAGAGTGTTGTTAGAAGCTTTAACAAGTTACAAGCGGGCCCTGATGAGGACAAAAATAAATCTTGAACAAAATTTAATTAGAATATTCTTACAGACATATGCCAGTGGGGCACAACACTAAATGTAAGTAAATGTGATGCATGGTATAAGTTTGACAGAGAAAAAAACGATACTGCTACTCAAAAAAAATTAGCCAGCTCCTCTTTAGGTCAACACTTAGATCCCTTTAACATTAATTAACTCGCATTCCTCTCCCTAAACCATATAAAGCAGTCATAACAAGCACAGTCTAAATGGTAAACATACCGTCCCAGCAAGGGCATAGGCAACCACTAAAGGAGGTGAAGCAAGATAGTTGGCTCTTGTCAAGGGGTGGACACGCCCCTCAAAATTTCGGTTACCAGAAAGCACAGCTGCTGCAAGAATGTCTGCAGAGAGAAAGTGAGGGAGTAGTCAGAAAAGAGAAGTTCAAATGCAGACGCGGTCAAAGAACTAATGGTATGGATATAATCTCAAAATTACCATTTTCTGTAATAACAGCACCAACAGATTCATCCAAATCCCCAGAATTTCCAATGCATGTTGTGCATCCATATCCAACAATATTGAAGCCCTGCTCATTCAAATATTTTTGCAGCCCACTACAAAATGCAAAAAAGAAAAAACAAACATAATTAACTGATGTTTTTCTCTCAAGTACGGAAAATTAAAAGGAAGTTGCATTCTAAAACCATTCAAATTATTCAGGTACCTTTGGAGTAAATATTTTGTAACAACTCCGGAGCCTGGGGCTAGACTTGTTTTTATCCATGGCTTTACCTGTGGACAATTATGAAATGATAATTAAAGAATAACTCAATTCTACAGTCGCTTTTACATTCTTAGAAATAAAAGAAGGCCCAAACAAATGCTTGTGCCATATTGATAAGATCAGGGAAAGAAAATTGGCATAACAGCAGGAGGAGGCACCTTCAAGAATACAAGTACAATAAGTCTATGCATGCCTAACCTTTAAACCAAGTTCACAAGCCTTCTTAGCAACAAGACCAGCACCTAGCATAACACTGGGATTTGATGTATTGGTACAGCTCGTGATTGCAGCAATCACGACACTACCATGCTTCAGCTCTGCTGGCTGTCCATGGAATGAAAACTTTGCCACTTTGTCCTGTGCCTCTTTTGGTACAGCAAAACCCTGTTTTCATATCAGATTAAAAATTTAGTTGTAGAAAACCAATAATCAGAAGTTGAGCCACGTCAATGGTATCCTACCCAAAAAATTAAATAAAAATGAATCCAAATCCACTCAATCCCTAACAAGATTGGATACATTTGCTTCACTATCGACAGCAAATTATCATTGCCTACAGAAATGCAAATGACAATAAATCACCCACATCCCCAGTAAACTACCCCTTTGTATACAAACATACATAGGGTGTGGACATCATGGATGAATTTACAGTGAAGTCAGGGAGAGCTAACAGCAAATGGTATAGATGGAAGAGGCTTACTACTCCTTGTGATTGAAGAGGCAACAGACAAAGTAAAAGGTGGTGCTGTTACTGGCAGATGTTATGGAAGTGATAAGGAAATTTCATTATAGCTGTGTAAATGGACAAAGCATAACTAAAGGTAATCGATGAGTGTCATTTAAATCCAGCAAAGGATGAAAATTTGAGCAACATTAATAAATACAGTGATCCAGCATTCACGGTTCAGTGAAAAACATAAACTTCCACCTATCTTTTTCTCGGCTAAAACAGCACCATCCAATGGCTCTTAACTGTGGAAACATATAGATCCAGCTAACTTGTATCAAAGAGAAGCCACAAAGACCAGTGTAAAAAAAATGCAGTATAACTATGAACTCTATAGGAACCAATGAAATCCAGAAACTGAACCACTGGCGACCATATAGTCATTATGATATGAAGCAGATGCACTTCCTTTGACTCAATTTATCAAAGTCCTTAACAGGGAAACGACAAATTATATTAAAAATTTTAGACAACTGGATTTAATGGAAACAAAGATTATGGATATCAGTTATCCACACTGAATGAAATGGCTTACAACAAACCTTAAATCCAACTTTGTTATTGAGACAAGCATGCCAATCAGCCTTCATTTCTTTTAATGGAACACGATCATGTGGCCTGCAAGGAATGACACATGCTTTGATGAGCTATAAATCGAAGGGGATATGTTAGATTTGCATTGAAGTTGTCGAAAATGAGCTACAAGGTGTCAGTGTGTGAGATAGTGTTGATGAACAAGAGTTAACGCATGTAAAAAAGTGCACACCTCTTTGGTCCAGAAATGCAGGGCTCAACATCCGCAAGGTCCAATTGTAGATAGGATGAGTACACTCTTTCTGGTTGGGGCTGAATTAATTAGTGAGGGAAAAATTAGTAATTCCATAGTTGCACGTTAAATAACAAAATAAAGATTATATCAAATGCATAGAAGAAAGATAAACATTGAAAAAGGAGTAAAAGGCTCTACCTCATTATAGTCAACAAACATTTTGTTTGCACGGAGATATGCTTCTATCATTGCCACCTAATAAAAGAAGACCCGTCTTAGGATCCAGTATAGATTTCAAATTGCAAACAACTATATGTTGGAAACAAGAAATGAGACTCACAGTTTCATCACTCCTTCCAGTCAATTTGAGATATTGTAATGTAACATGATCCACTGGGAAGAACCCCATAGTTGCACCATACTCAGGAGACATGTTAGCTATAGTAGCCCTGTCTGCTAATGATAGCTGACTCATTCCATCACCTGCAGGAAACAGACAATATGAAATCCTCATCCAAAAAAGACAAGAAAAGGCAATTGATAGCTAAGTCAATTAAGGTCCATGAATCAAATTACCGTAAAACTCAACAAACTTTCCAACAACACCATGCTTCCTCAGTATTTGAGTCACCGTCAAAACCAAGTCAGTAGCTGTGACACCATTGTGTAACTTTCCATTTAACTTGAACCCAACAACGTCAGGCAACACCATGCTCATGGGCTGTCAATTTGAGAAAGTATAATGTAAAGAGACAAAATCACAGCATAATGCTCCTCCACACTTATTTCAGATAGTGGAAAATGAATAGCATCCCAAAGCATCCATGCACTACCAACCCCATACATAATTTGTGAAAGAAAAACAAATTCACCTTAAGTATTAAAGAAACACTATACAACTATACAAGTAGTAAAAAGAAGCATCCATAGAAGTGATAAATTACTAGCACTCGCATAATATGGGAAAATTGCACTTGAGCCCAAACTTAGAATGTTTTTGGGAACGCGGTGCAAACCGCGTTCCCAAAAAATTAAAAATTTTTTTTTTTGCTAAAATTTAAATGGTTTGTATGTTTTAAATCGTTTTGATGTGTTGATGTCGAAAATGATTTTAAAAAATGAAAAAAATCATTGGCATGCATTTCAGCACGAAAAGTTATTTGAAAAGCAGCCGCTACCACACTGCCAAGCACTCTCTTAACCACATAATACTGATATACACTAATTAAAAAATATAGGAATCCCACAACAAAATAAGTTAAGAATGCGTACAAATAAAATGCAAATTCTTCGCCTTTGCATTCATACTCTTCTGTGATAGAAACATGGTTTAAGATGACATGCTAGTTATCTTTTGGGAAGTTCTAGTATTGACACTGGTGAAATATTTTTTGACCATGAGATATCACATTAACTACCTGGCCAAGCATTGCAGCTTCTGCTTCAATACCTCCAACTCCCCAGCCAGCTACTCCTAGCCCGTCAATCATGGTTGTATGAGAATCAGTTCCAACCACACTATCAGGGTAGAGAACACCATCAGTGTTGAATACAACACGTCCAAGATATTCAAGATTCACCTGAAATTTAAGTGTGCAACCACCGTACATCAATAAAAATAAATTCGATGCTTAGTCTAAGCTTTTTGTTATTTATCAACTACCATAAGAAATTATATTAAAAAGTAAAGAGCATGCAAACTGGGATATAATTGGCTTGCTAAAGGAAGTGATAGTTATAATTCAATATGTCAAATCTCAGAACACGAAATACACCACCCTTTTATATTATACCTGATGAACAATACCAGAACCTGGAGGAACCACAAGCATATTTTGGAAAGCAGTGGAACCCCATTTAAGAAAGGCAAATCTTTCCTTGTTCCTATGAAATTCAAGCTCCATGTTTGCCTGCACTGCATTTTCTGATCTTGCCACGTCAACTTGAACTGAATGATCAATGACAAGATCTACAGGAACCTGCAAAACAAAGCAATTTCCAGAATTTGATCAGGATCAATGAACAAGATGAGATTGGACAGAAAACAGCGGTTTCAGATTTCCAGAAGCATACAGGCAGCAATATTTACTAGGCTTGTCTAGGAAAGGTGTTTAGCACCGTTTTTTAAACAAAAACTGATTATAATAAATCAAAGTGACTTTACTTGTAGCAAACTTAATGAAAACAAAGACTCGCACCAAAGGATTGATCTTGTTCGAATCACCGCCAAGTTGAGCCATAGCATCACGCATAGCAGCAAGATCAACAACAACTGGTACTCCAGTAAAATCCTGAAAACAAAACGTACAGATCAAACACAAATTCATTATCATAGCCAAAACAGTGTATACCTTCTCAAGCTTCAGACATACCTGCAAAAGAACACGAGCAGGCTTGAACGGAATCTCAACTAGTTTCGGAGCTGTGTTTTCCCAGTCAATGATCTTCTCAACATCACCCTTTGTTACTTGGAAGTTATCACAATTACGAATAGCAGATTCCAGAAGAATTCTGATGGAATAGGGCAGTTTCTCTGTTATTGACACAATAAACACACATCACAGATCACATACAGTCAAAGCTATCTTGCTAACTTGACTTAAATTTGACAACCCAAATGAAATGAAGCACAAATGTTGCAGAAAATACCGATCCTTGGATCATTAAGAGCAGGCAAGCTATAGAACTTTCCGAACTCGCCGCCTCCTGGCTTGGGGAGACTGGTGAAAATTTCCTTGAAAGGATGTTCATGAGCTTAAGAAAACAAAAATAGTTAATCAGTGCTGTTATTATTTGATCATTAATAATTAATAATTAAAGCAGGTTCTCAAATAAAAGGAACCATCCACTTCCGTACTGAGAAAGTAACCAGCCGATTACAAAAAATCAATCATTTCTGAAACGGCAAAATGATTTGCCCTGAAATTCTATAGCTAAAATAATTAACTACAGAAATCGAAACAGATGATTATTGGGGGAGATGAGAATGAAGAATACCCATAGTAGCGATCTTTCGCTGGAAGCGTTCGACAACGGGAGCAACGGCTCTGATCTGGTGGCGAAGAGTAGCAGGAGAGCGCCAATCGACACCGTGGCTCCAGCGAGGGTAAGAGCAGCGGAGGGATCGAACAGCGGAGGAGAAGCTCAAAGATCGGAGCTGGTTATTAGTGGTCAAATAAGAAGGAGAAAATTTAGGAGAATAGAGAATGGAAGTTTTGGAGACAGGAGGAGGAAACCTAGCCCTAGAAGCCCTAAGAATTGAAGAGGCTGATCCTAAGCCTGTTATATGCATGATGATTTCACATAAAAAAGCACACCAGATAAGGATTAGATGATGAGCTCAGGTTGCAGAGAGGAAGCTAACAACAAATCATGGCTGTTTCTGAGATTTGATTGATGATGATTAGAGAGAGAGAGAGAGAGAGAGAGGCGTGTGGAGAGCAACTGGAAGACCTAGGGCTGCGTGCCGCTCTCTTCTAGAACGTTAATATACTACTGGTTCAGAGCTCTGGCTGGGAGGAAGGGAGACTAGGAGAGTTGGTTTTATTTCAGTTCTTATAGTTTATTAAAAGTAATAACTTAGCCCCTGAAATGTTATAAATAAATAAATAGTCCTTTATCTAGTATTGCCCTTTTTTTAACTTTTAGCTTTGAGTTACAATTTAAAAATTATTTTCATAAATAATGCATGATAAAAATAATTTAAAATCACTTTAAATTAGAAACATGATTTATGAAAATGAATTAAATCAATTTGTTTTAATAATATATGTATTATAGGTTAGAATCTATACGTGAAAAACTAAAATTAAAGTTAATTAGGTCAAAATTCAAAATTATGACTTAATTTTATAATAAAATTTGATTTAAAATAAGTTATTTCTAACCAAAAATAACTTACATTAATTCACAAAATAAAAATTTAATTCTATTTTTTTGTTACAAAATATTTATTAACGAGAAATTATTAACTATTTCCTATGTGTGTGTGTGTGTATATCTTTTATTTGGGTAAAATTAGGATAAAAAAACTATTATTTTTATGTTTCACTTTGTATTGAATAAAAAAATAATTTATATATTTTTAAAATGATATAAATATTGTAAAAATATTTATGATGGTTAAATATTTGAAATTGTAAATAAACATCACATGAAGGTTAAATATTTGAAATTATAAAGTATTATAACATTTTTACGTGAATGAGAGTGCATTATACTAGGATTATCTAATAATTTATATATATTTTTAATCAAATTTTCTCATCTCACATGCTTTTCTATTTTTAGAAAAGGAAGAAGTAAAATAAATGAAAAAAAAAGAACATAAAATTGATAAAAGGATTACATTATAAATAATTTAGAAAAACAGGGATTAGGTACTGGTTTCTTAAACTACAAGGACTAATTAATTTTTCCGAATAAACAATAGACGCGAAATTATGATTAATCGGAACAAATGAAGGCATTGATTTTTCTGCGGTGCGGTCTGACCTCGCCTAAAAGTTTCAACAAATGGTTAGTTTCCACGTCAGTAAAACAGAATCCTTGATTTTTTAGGGATGTGTGAACCTGATGGATATGGTTGCAGGGGATTATTAGGGTGGCATCTTCTTATTCCTTGCATTCCCTGGTTGTCGCGGTGGCTCGGGGATTTTCAAGGGCCACATTATTGTGAAGCCCGGTGACGTGGTCCTCTGATAATATGCCACATAGTCAGAACCATGTGATAAAAAAAAAGCTATAGTTATAAACTAGCTGACCAATTCAAGTTAAAAAAATAGAAGAAGAATCTGACTTGAGATGATAAAAAGCTATTAAACTCTTTTAAAAATAAATTATCTTAATTTTTAAAAAATATATATATTAATCTTTAAAATTTGAAACTCAATTTGTGAATCTATTTTTTAAGTATTTTTTATTTAAAAAAATAAATTAAAATTCTTTTACATCTATTTTGAATGGATTTATATAAAAAAATAAAATTAAAATATATTATTTTAATATATTTTAAATTAAATAATTTAAAAAAAAAAAAAAACATTACCAAACACAAGTTTAATATAACGCTGTAAAAAACAGCCGTTGGGCTGGGAATTTGTTTTTTTTTTAATTAAGAAAATAACGTGACGGCGCATGAAGGGCTATAGGGATATGATGAGCAAGTGATTTTCCACGGCGTGGGAGGCCAAGAAACCCGGGCTAGACAAGACGACCTCAAAATAATATTATTCTAATAGAAATGGGAATAAATAAAAGAAAATTATATTGATAATGAAAGGACCGGGCATCGTGGAGCGACGAAGGATGGGTCAATGTTCTATAAAAAAACACAAGAGTTGTCTCCTCTTGCCAGAGAAAGTTGAGATTCCCACCTTTGCTTTTAAAATATTTTTTATTTAAAAATAATAATTTTTTAATTTTTAAAAATTATTTTTGATATTAAAATATTAAAATAATTTAAAATAAAAAAAAATCAAATCTTCTTAAAAATATTTTTAAAACATAAAAACAATATTTTTCATCTCAGTTTGGTTTCTTGGAAACTTCGAGGGAGATGGAGTTGGCTAGTTGAAGTTTTCGACTGGAATTTCCAGAACATTGCCACGAGCAAAGTCTTTTTCCTTGCAACTTCCAATAACATTTGAAATCTAGGCAAATTTCAACTCATTTTAGTTATTTAATAGTTTAAGTGGAGTAGACTACTCGAGTTCCTCCTCTCTATTTTTAAAAGTGTTATTTTTTTATTATTTTCTTTAGCTCACCAACTCCACATTGACAGCATTAAAAAACAAGAAAAATCAAAGCAAAAAAAAAAACACAAAAGCATTTGTAAGAGACATGGTGTAAATACATGCTAAAATACCATGACGAGTACAGCACAACTAGAGTGTGGTTTGGGTAACGATGCTGGAGTGTGGTTGGGCTTGTTGTTTTATTTTTGCAAGTTTGGTGTC
>Ga0325404_1008942_pt1 | contig 10235 bp, 8 predicted proteins | sample PopdelMetagenome_18_FD_205664 | JGI IMG/M metagenome (GOLD analysis project Ga0325404, IMG submission 205664) | Populus deltoides microbial communities from Bellville, Georgia, United States - Xylem-Control-R1 | ecosystem: Host-associated > Plants > Phyllosphere > Stem > Wood/Secondary xylem...
CATGTTTGCAATGCAATCGATCCGTTTTAATAAAGGCGTACAGAGTGGAAACATTGAATAGCCGTTGTAATTTAGAAAACAAACAATAGATAATAAATAGTACCCCCTCGTGTAAATGGCTATCATACATGCATTATATATATATAGCATTATTAATGCTATCATTAATTAATAAACAAGAATATCCATAATTATATCTATTTAATAAAAAGAAGGCAAATCTCAATTTGCCTCTTGGGGTTTATATATTTTTTAATTTCATCCAAAATCTTTGATTTGTTTCAGTTAATTAACCTGGTATATTTCATTTTCATTCTACTTTTGTAAATCTCAGTTTTATATCTAAAGTTAATGAAATATTTTACCATAACCAAAAGGTAAGAATAAACAAAAATAATTTTAAATTAATTAATTAAAAGAAGATATGTTTCCAATAAAAACTAGCTATATGACATGTGCTACCTCCACTGCGGATTAAATATTTTTATTTTTTATAAAAAATTATTTATGCTATTTTTTTCAATGTATTTTGATAGTTCAAAAAATATAACAAATCAAAAAAATTATGCACACATATAATCAAATAAAATAAGAATTATGTATGTTAATAAATTAATAAAAAAATCATTAATCATATCTAAAAAAAAACTTGAAAAATCAAGAGATAAGTGTAAATCAAGATATTAAATCTTGAAAAATAAAATATTAAATTGATTTAATAAAATAAGAATAAAAAAATAACATATAAGATTATACATATTAAGAATATTATCTAAAAATAAATATTTTTATTTTTAAAAACATAATTTATCTATATAAAATATAAAAATAAATCCATAAATGAATTAGAAAAATGACTCTGAAAATTAAACAAATAACAAAAAAATCAATATTTTTTAAAAGAATCTCCTGAACAAAATAATAAAAAGAAGAAGAAGGTTTTGTCTATTTTTTTTTTGTTTTTAGTTTTTTAACCAATCACATCACTTTATTTCTTTTCAATTGCATTCTTTAAAGTTATATTTTCAAGGCAATCATAGTTATCAAACCTGGCTGGGGTTAACCCAGCTAAGGGGTCGGGTCACGGGTTACATGGATTGACTTGAGTCAACCCAAAAAAATTAAATTTATATATTGAAGGTTTTAATATTTTTTATGAAAAAATTAAGAAACAACTCATGTGGATATAAGCTATTCATTTTGTAAACAATTAAGTTTAAAATATTATTTTAAAATGTTTTTTATCCCCACATTGAAAAGATATTATTTTATTTTTCTAAGTTGAATTATTTAAATCAAAAAGATTTTTTTATCCCACATTAAAAAATCATAACTTTTTTCTTGTGAACATAGGGTATATATATTAAAAGGACTTCAAATTTCACATTGCAAAAATAAAACATTATTCTAGTAGTTATATAGTGAACTTTGAAATGAGTTAGTAACCAATTGAAAAATATAAAGAAAAAAAAAGATCTCTAGATAGGAGAAAAAGCACATTTTAAAAAAAAATTATCTATCGAGTTTTTTCCGGGTCACCCGAGTTCCAAGTTGACCCGGCAGGCTGACCAGTTTACTCCAGACCAATTACAGACCCATATTTTGAATGAAACAGACTCGGCCAATACTATTAAATCCTACTAGGCAACAAGACCCATCAGCTTTTGGCACAAAAAATAAAAAAAACAATACCCATCAACATTACTTTTTGATTAAAAAATAGCAAAAATAGCAAAGACAACGCCCCATGACACTACATTGTTGTTCATAATACAAACACTTTATACCTACAATATAGTCCACAGTGTAATAAATTTATATCCACAATAAACATACAATGTTTTTCTCACACTCTTTTAAAGTATAATATAATATGTTAAAAAGAAAAAAGAAAAAAACTGCATTAATACTATCTAACAGTTATTTGATAGCCCAAGAATAAAATTAAGCTAAGCAAATATGATAATATATATATATATATATATATATATATATATATCTGATTTTCATTAAAATCTTGAACAACAATTCTGAAAAAAATAATGGGATGGTAGCTCGAGTACAGGACAATCTTGACATCACCTAGAGCGTGGATATTTGCACATATTTAAAGATGCTATTTGATGACAACATCAAAGAAATAAAGGGATATAACAACTGAGAGGGATAAGAACAGTGAAGGTTTTAATGAAAAGATTTATATATATATATATATATATAAAAGGTTAAATTAATTTGAACCTTGATTTTCATTCAACTATAATATTGATGAAGGCAAAGATAATGTTGCTAAGTGAGAATTGAAGCTGGTAGAAGTTAAAAATTTCTTGAGAAACTAACCCTCTCGAGTTTTTATCATATTTGGTTAAAACCCTTGCTGTCATGATGATCATCATCCTCATCATCGCTATCTCCATCATTCACACCAGCCAAAAACATGTCATTATCACCATGAATGCTGGGTTCATCATTGGTATCTGATTCGTGGTTAGCCTCGAGAGAATGATGTGCGTTCCAATCAGGAGGGAAGGTCTTCTGCAAGGTCTGTGTAAGCTCTCCACCTATTCTTTCAATCTTGCGTAAACACTTGGACCAGTAAACTGCAGTCCCCATATCTACAGTCAACTCAAACTCTATCATCTCTCTACAAATGGACAGTATCCCCGAGTAAATGTATGCTTCAGCAACAGTAGCCCTTGACAGCAATGACGTCATTAAGCAATGGTACACAGCTTTATCAGGCTTTAATCCGGCCAACTTCAACTCTTCGAAGCAGCTCAAAGCCTTCTCTGGAAGAGAAGCATTTGCCCACCCATGAATCAACGTGGTGTAGGTTTTCACATTTGGCTTCACCCCTGCAGCTTCCATTTCTTCCATTGTTTTTGTTGCTCTCTGGAAAATATGGATTATTCAAATCATATGACGAATGCCACGGAAAAAAAAAAAAAACTCATCCTATTATGCATTAAAAGGAAAAGATGCACCAACTTAAAAGGAAAAGATGCACTAACTTATAATGCCTTTGAGTAGACTGAAACAAAACTTCCGATGACAAGTATTTTACACATATTGCCATCAAAATTGTTCTGATAACTAGAAATAAAAAAAAAATCCATCCTATAATCCATACCCAAGTAAGAAATGAAGCACTGATTTGCTGAATAAACACCTAAAGAAAAAAAGATGAAATTATTTTCACCTGCAGATGAAATCCTATGAACTCATGTTAATCAGGTTCTCTGTGCAAGAGCTACAGAAATTTAGAATGAAATGCTTGTTATCACCATTCAAGTTCAGAATGCATTCAGTGTGCTCTTTACTTGCTGTGTAAAAAACAAACTGACTAATGACTGATCAGCAAAGCATACCAGCATATCTCCAGCCTTGCAACAAGCATTTATAAAAGATGTATAGGTATGAATATCAGGTTGAACCCCTTCTTGATTCATTTGCTGCATAAGGTCAGCAGCCTCCCAAATATCACCTCTTCGAGCCCATCTACATGAGGAAAATAATTGAATCAAGTTATTGGAAACAGATGTGGACAACATATCTGACCGGAAGAAATAGGGGGAGATTAGAGGAGTTTCTGAGAATACATTAATTGCAATAATATTAAAGAGGTTAGAAGTCTTCTCAGAACACAAATTTTAGAGTAATAGACAATAATTCCTACCCATCAATTAATATGTTATAGACAAAGGTGTTTCTTGGAATCTTTTGAGCATTCATTTCTCGAGTAACTGCTAAAGCACTTTGCATCCTGCCTGACTTGCAACACGCCTTGAGCAGTGCCTCGTATGTAAATACATCAAGCTGTAGTCCTTCATTTCTCATTTTGGTAAAATACTCGAAGGCCTTTCCAGTATCACCTAATGCAGCATAACCATGCATGATTGTCGTGTATGTGTGTTCATCTGGACTTACACCTGCCAGTGCCATCTCATCCAATATTTCAACAGCCTTCTCCATCTACAAGATACACAAGATAAATATAGTTGTGTCAAACAAGAAGAGAGAACATTACTGAATATAGGCTTCCAGAGAAGACAACATTCACCACAGGATAAACATAATTCAATTTTCAAAACTGCTGATATTATTCCACATATACCAAAATGGAACTTCACTAAGCATCTCAAGAAGTGACTTAAGTCGATCAAATAACTGAGGGATATGATGGGAACAATGGTTCAGAAAACTGGAAGAGAGGTTCAAATTTTTCAACCAAATATATGGGGGTGTAAGAGTCTTAATAACTCCCATAAATAGATATAGTAAATTACTCATCACAATTTTGTTCATGCAAGCAGACTTTCGAGATTTTCTATGTACACTAAAGGTGAAGGACACATATTTAGGAAGTCTTTCAGATACTTCAGCAATGCTATAGACAACTACTCCTTTCCTAACAAATCCAACAACGTTGAAAAAAGTCCATGCTAAATTAGTTATACAGCACACACCATGACATCAACAAAAAAGTTCTTTTCACAACCTGGTCTATTTGTCAAAGTTGGAATCTGGTCTGACCAGGTTCCAACACTACATTACATCATATGCATAGTTTACCTTGCGCTTCTCAACAAGGCCAAGAACCAAAGCATTGAAGGTATGCACAGTTGGGATGCACCCACTCCGCCTCATCATATCAAAAATTTCTAGGGCCCTCCTCATTTCTCTAGCTCTTGCAAATCCATGTATAATGGGCATAAATGTGCGTGAAGTAGGCCTACATCTTTCCTTCTGCATTTCCTTCACCATATGGATGGCACGATCCATATTTCCCATTCCACAGAAAGCTTTGATAATGTTATTATAGAGGACAACATCAGGTTTCAAACCATCTTTGATAACATCTTCGAAAACTGCAAATGCATTGGTCCAATCTTTTAACTTCAAGAACCCGTTGATCAACATGGAATATGTCTTCATGTTATGCTTTATGCCAACAGATTTCATCATTTTGCTAACCTCCAGGGCTTTAGAAACTTTACCAATCTGAAAAGAAGGTTTGGATATGATGTTTGATCATCAATTAAACAGAAGACTAGAGATACCAACTTAACTACAAAGCATGAGTGAGGAGCAACTATACATGCAACAAAATACAGAACTCAAACAGCAATATTCAATGAATAATATTGAAGAAGACACACTGTACTTTCATAAAGCACAAAGATTAAGAAAGTTTGGACAGCAGAGCACAACAAAACATGAATGGTCAAAATCATCAACTAAGAAAACTCTGCTAGCGTCCCTCTTCTAAAATTCTCAGCCTTCTCTCAATCTTTCTGGACCTCAAATTAGCTTGCAGGAAGGACACCTGATGTCAAACTTTCAGAAGATTCCAATTCAATTGAACTCGATTGCAGCCTTAGCACTAAAGTCATAAGCCGTCACAACACACAAATTCCCCTGCATCCTCCTTCATGATTGCTCTTCTAGTATATTCAAAAAAGTTGCTGGAAGACCACCTGATGCCCAACTCTATGAGAGCATTTAGACATTCAAATGGACTGGATCCCAGCTTTCTTAGCACTGAATCCATAAGCTCTGTCAACAAACAAATTCACCTGCAATCCTCCAACATGATCACCTTTCCAGTCCACTCAGAAAACTGTCTCCATGTCCCACTCTTTCAGGACACAACTCCAAGAGAAGGTGAAAACAAATGAATGCAGGCATCTAAAAGATCTCTTTTATAACTTACCACAGCTTTTTACTTTTCATGGACTCAAATATCTGAGTTCATTCTTCCAATTTATGTTTTTTATATTATCCTTTGTGCAATGAATTATAAATCAATTTGATTTGAGCAATGACATGCTTAGTTCCACAAGTTTTGTCCAGAATGCTTAAATGGTACTATCTTGAGTTAGGGCTGCCCTTTCCTTAAATTCCAAGCATTTTGGTGTCAGATGGCTTCACTAGGCTCGTGTGCAAGGGAGCTTCAAAATAGAATAAAGATGCAAAAATTTTAGAGCAAAAAGGTGAAATGACAAAAGGCTTACCTTGGTGTACATATTGATGAGACATCCATAGGTGATCACTGAAGGAGCAAATCCACATTCCTACAGCATGCATATAGCAATTTAGTATGATGGGACTATAAATAAGATATGAATTATACCACAATTCATGTAAATTCTTCATGGCAGAGTATTAAAGGCAAAGGTGAAGCTTTGCAATTACATATTATCAAACATTATTTAAACATCAACCACTGATCAGGCATTAACCCTATATGGATTTTGCTACTTCCTGGATTGTGTCCTCTGGCATCTTTACTTGACACACACACACACACACATAATTAAAGTAGTCTTCAACAAGGTATTTTGCCAGAAATTTGACCTAACTTCAATTTCTTGCTTCAATAAGTAGTCAACAGAATCTTAAAAGTTGACACACTCCTTTGCGATTTCCTCAGGTCAGTCCATACAAGCATACATGCACATGTATGTACACATATCTAAACATTTGTGAAGTGTTCCATTTTCTCACCAATCAAACCATGGAACAAAGGAAGACTTGATGCTTTACTTTCACAAAAATGTTTTTCCACTATCATTTATTTGTTGCTCTCTTGGTAACAAAGTTCACATCTTATTAAACCTTTCACGTGCATCTTAAAGACACTTATAAAGGAGAGCCCATTGAAGAATTTGCACAATATGTAACATGGCAAACAAAACTTGATCAGAAAACATTAAGCCCGATGCAGACTAAAAATTTTAGATTATTCAACATTTGGAAGCATGAATCATGAAACAAATTGCTTATTAAGTTATACACAAGCTAGATTTATATGAAAATTATAGAATTTTTTACATATTGAGGTGCTTAACAACTAGATATTAGATTCTTTCTAAGAAGTTTTTTTAACACTTTTTACATGAAACAGTTGCAAAACTTGACAATTATGCTTTACGGATCAATGAAGCTAAACGACACAGAACATATCCCCAACGCAAATAAAACTTACAAAACTGAAGCACACAAGTAATCACTCACAGGATAAACTCTATGACATCATCATCTTGTTACCTTAAGCCTTTTGAATACAATAAGACATTTTTCTTCATTTCCAATCATAGCGTAACCATCCATCATGGTATGATATATGTCAAGAGGAGCATCTATACCTTCTTCTTCCATCTCTCTCACCAGAGCTTCAGCTCGATCCATATTGCATGCCTGACTGTAATTAATAGATGAGGAGTGAAGCTATTGTGAATTTATGTAAGCACCTCATAAACTTGGAAAAGATTTTAACAGAGAGTGTAAAGTATAATGTGTAGACAAAAGATGGCAGATACAAATTTTAGCATGCAACCTAGTTCAATAAGCATATCCTCCAAGGATCAATTCAACACATACCAAAGGCCTTTGCCCACAAATGATGCAACTGACAAAGGGTCCTTATATGGTCTTAACCTTCAATAATTTAATAAAGTTGGCACCCCAAAGACTTGGCCCCAAAGACTTGGACCCCAATAATTGCACTTGGGAGTGGGAGACTTGACAAATTCACCAACAATAGCCCTAAAATAATTACTGGTTATATGAGTACATACATATAGAGTACAAGTAGACTTGAAAAGCTAGAACATATGTATTTGACCTCATATTTATAGCCATGGAACTCGTCAGCATATTGAAGCAATCCATATTTATAAGTATAAATATAACAATAAGAAAATTAACAGACTTGAATTCGAAACTTAATACTGACCAATAAGCGTATATAATGTTCCCATAAATGTATGCATTCAAATTCGTATGCCTCTCTTTGGCCTTCTTAAACCAGCAATCTGCAGCTCTTCAAAATCAACTTTTAAGTTATTATTAGCGCAGAGAGGAACTTCTGAAACAAAAACCTAAGTTGCAATGTTTTGCAATATAGAAAGTAAGGACAGGAACGAGTTACAATGCTGAAGTTTAAAGCATATGTCATCAAAGCTTTTACATGTTGATCAAGTCATAAAAAACTACAAATAATTTAGTTCAAAGAATAAACCACTACGTGAATAAGAAATAAAAACACAAAAAAACAAAAGCTTAAAAACAAGTTGGGAAAAAAAAAAGAGGCTTCAGAACTGGCAGATATATTACTCTGGCATATACAAGGATACTTTCCAAGAGCAAAGTTAATGAAACAGATACATTCTTCAAGAAAAAAGGTACTAAAGGTAATATTTACTTACTCAGCATTGCCGAATTTGGCAAATCCTCCAACAACTATGCTATAAGTCACCAGACTCATTTCAATGCCCTCTTCATTCATTTTCCTAACACAAGACAGTGCTTCTTCCATGTCTCTACCAACTGCATAAGCGTGAATAAGGCTGCATGAAATAAATAACTTTAATGCCAAAAGAAGAAAATTAAAATACATAACTATTATCCTCAAAAACTATGAGGAACCAAGTTCCTGTTAATTGAACATAGATTACACTTGGGAAGCAGCCTTCAACAGACATTGCCAATTTACCAGAAAAATGAATAACAACGTGAATAAAGAATAAACACATAAATAATGTACAATATTCAAAGCTGAAAGTCCTACAATCTTGTTTGAATAACTCAGAGTGAAATCTTTCTCAGAAGGTTTGCTTCCTAAAATATAATTTGCATCCAGACACATTGTTCACATAACATGTATGCATCCAATACAATTTGGATGGATGACCAGTATTTCAACAGATGAAGAAGCTCATGAAGAAGTTAATTCAACTTAAATCACACAGAGGCAATACTAAAGATGTTTTATCAGAAATTTTACCTCGTATAGACATGTGAGCTGGGATCTATTCCCCTTGCTCGCATGCTCTCAAAAGTTTGTCGTGCATGATGCATATCCCCTCGCCTTGCATAGTACCCCACCATTAATCCAAACTCCCTTCTAGAAGGCTAATAAAATGATGTGAAAAAAGAGGAAACAAACATTATAAATGACCAAGTAAAAGCTATTATAACTTTCTTAAATATAAAAGGTCACGCATGATATGATTATGCAGCATTTTCCATCATTATAGAAGTCAAATGCATTATGAATTAAGCCATTGAGCATAAATCATTCCCTTAAAAGTTAATGTTTCTCAACTGAGACCCTGGTTACTATAATCTGCACAAGTCATGGTTATAAATGTGTTGTCAAACAAAGAATAATCAGGGAATCCATCGCTTCCTACTCTTTGAAGACATAATTCTTATAGGTCACACATGTTATCTGCTTAATCAACTTTAAAAAAAAAATACAAGTCTAACAAGAATGTCTGGCACCTTTTACCTTCTTAATCCTTTCGAAAGCACTAACAACTGCCTGCCAATTCTCCGGTTGCGTGTCTAAAACCTTCCGAAAAGCCTTTGTAGACCCTTCTCTTTCTTCATGCCATTTAGACCTATAATCTTTTCCATCCTCTCCATAAACCCAATTCTTTCTCTCCTCTGCTTTCGCTTTCAATCTTCTCCCATCATCCAATTTCACAGTCAAAACCCTCCCATGAAACTCCATTCCATCAAATTCCTCAGCTTTCATTGCAGACTTCCCTGCTTTTGGACCATCATAGATAATAAACCCAAACCCCGCATTCCTTTCAGTCTCGTTATGACTCTGGATCAAAATTACATTCTTTATAGGCCCGAATTGACTGAAAAATTCAGAAAGTTCATGTTTTTTTATCCAGTTTGGTAAATTTCCTATAAAGATCTTCCCATTTTGGTAGAATTCAATTCTGGGGGCTTCATTTTCTATCTTTTGAGTCTTTTCTTGGGTTTCAGCTTCTGGGGTTTGAAGTATTTCAAGCGGTGGTGGTGGAGGGGGGGGCGAGAGTTTGCTGGATAGGCGGAGTTTGGTGGAGAGAGAAAGAGGGTTGGTGGTGGTGGTGGTGGTGGTGGTGCTTGTTACTGACGGTTTGGAGGGGTTGAGGAGGGTTTTGAGAGGGTTCTTGGGGAATTTAGGGGTGGAGCTGGTGGAGGGTGTTGGAGTGAGTGATTTGGGACGGCGAATAGAGGAAGAATTGGTGGGTTCTGGTGGTGGTGGAGGTGTTGGTTTGAGGGAGAAAGAAATGGTTGTGGTGGCGATGGAGGAGAAGGGAGTGGGAGAATGAGGGAAGCGTGGGGTGGTGGTGGAGAGTGGCGAAATATCCATTATCTGTTTACTGTTGAGACTGAGGAAATGGTGGTGTAGCAGTGGTAGTTCTTGAAACTTTGGGTAATTATTCTGTTTA
>Ga0325404_1008945_pt1 | contig 10233 bp, 6 predicted proteins | sample PopdelMetagenome_18_FD_205664 | JGI IMG/M metagenome (GOLD analysis project Ga0325404, IMG submission 205664) | Populus deltoides microbial communities from Bellville, Georgia, United States - Xylem-Control-R1 | ecosystem: Host-associated > Plants > Phyllosphere > Stem > Wood/Secondary xylem...
ATAATAATAATAATAATAATAATAATAATAATAGCAGCATGTCCATATATAGTCCAAGGAAAAGCGGTATTACTGAAGTATATATCTGAAAGAAATATTGGTTATAAAAATTGCAATTCATATCTTAGGTTTACATCTATCAGAGTGGATGCTCTGAGGTTGAAGTCTTAAGGTCTCTCCAGAAACATGGAAAGGTGGAAACTATGACTGCTTCCAAGTATTTCCCTGCTAGGAATCTACTAGGGGCGATTCGATAATGGCTCTTTTCTTTCTTTGCTTTATATCAAGAAAGGGAATGAAGGATTATATATTCGCAGATAGCATGGGATGATGCACAAAGGCTTGCAAAAAGGCGGTTAGAACGTGAGCAAGGGCGTAATGATGCTGCTGATGATCTTTCTGAGCTATCTGAGGGTGAGAAGGAAAAGGGCGAGGCCATCCTATCAGAATCTGTCAGGGATATTGCAAGAATTAACTCTGACATGAAACTATGGTCTGATGACGAAAATCCTAGGCAGCTGTACATTGTGCTAATCAGGTATATTTCTACACAGCTTACCATAGTCCATTTCTATGCTACTAGCTATACATGTGGAGGACAAAGTGAGAAACGTCATATCTATAACAAAACCATGACAATAATTGAAAGATAAATCAAAGGAAATCAGGATTCACTAACTGATAATAAATATCATTTTTCCTGTAGCATGCACGGGTTGGTCCGTGGAGAAAACATGGAACTGGGAAGAGACTCTGACACTGGTGGTCAGGTAGTTATGTCATACATAGCTAGTTGGCTTTAGAGCTAGAATCAAGAACTTAACTGTGCAAACCTTACCAAAATAATCTTTGTGCTTCACCACCAATGACTCCAAGTACTTTTTCTGATTACAGGTAAAATATGTTGTTGAACTAGCTCGAGCTCTAGCCAACACAAAAGGAGTATATCGTGTGGATCTCCTGACTAGACAAATCACCTCCCCGGAGGTGGATTTCAGCTATGGCGAGCCAATCGAGATGCTGTCATGCCCATCAGATGACAGTGGTAGTTGTGGAGCCTATATAATCCGGATCCCTTGTGGTCCTCAAGACAGGTAATCAGATTTATCCTCGTTTCAAGTTTTGCTAAGAAAGAAATATATATAATCACAAGATATATGCAACAGGTACATACCAAAAGAATCACTTTGGCCTTGGATACCTGAATTTGTTGACGGGGCATTAAACCACATCGTCAACATGGCAAGAGCGCTAGGAGAACAAGTCAATGGGGGGAGGCCAACTTGGCCTTATGTGATTCACGGCCACTACGCTGATGCTGGCGAAGTGGCAGCACTCTTGTCGGGGGCCTTGAATGTGCCAATGGTTTTAACAGGGCACTCACTGGGGAGGAACAAGTTTGAGCAACTGCTCAAGCAAGGAAGGCATTCTAAGGAGCACATAAATGCAACCTACAAGATAATGAGGAGGATTGAAGCGGAAGAGTTGGGATTAGATGCTGCTGAAATGGTGGTGACTAGCACTAGGCAAGAGATTGAAGAGCAATGGGGTTTGTACGATGGATTTGATATCAAGGTGGAGAGGAAGCTCAGGGTCAGAAGACGCCGTGGAGTGAGCTGCCTGGGAAGATACATGCCAAGGATGGTGGTATTGACCTCTCTTATTCCTTATTATCACTACTTGTGTCCCAAAACAGAACAACAATTTTCAAACTTCTTGACTTCCTGATGAAATCCCTACTTCTAGAAAGTAACAAGACAGGAAGTTATGCTAGAATACGAGAACATCTAGTTCCTTTCACTAATTCACTTCAACATGAAATCACAGGATAATCTCCTAGCAAACCCTTCCATGGTACTGTCAAGAAGACTCCAAGTCTCCGATTGATAGTAATCTTCTGCCATTGATAAAAATATAAATGTCTGCATAAATCAGTAATTTGGGAAGTCCCCTCCGGCCATGTTAATACCAAAATGAAGTAACTAAGAATACTTGTTCAGATGGCTCTCGCATATGATGAAGATAACTAAGGATAGCAAGTGCCTTTCACTTTTACAGTCCATTGAAATTAAGTTCAAGCTCATATTCTAATCACTATTTGGTATCAGGTTATACCTCCAGGGATGGACTTCAGCTATGTCACAGCAGAAGATTCATTGGAAGGTGATCTCAAGTCATTAATTGACTCTGATAGAAATCAAAACAAAAGGAGCCTGCCTCCAATATGGTCTGAGGTCAATCGTTCTCTCTTCACCATACGTGAATATTCTTGTGACATACTTTATAAGTGTTAACTTAGAATATCTAGATGTCACCCAAATCATTTCCTTTGATTTCTGCAGCAATTTCTTAAAAAAAAAAAAAATTTGAAGCCACTGCATAAATCTTTATGGCCAACAATGATAGCCTTTCAACTGATTGCTAAAGGAAACTATCTGTAGAATCAACCGACAGCTACATTTTCTTCCAAAAGTCTAATTGAATTTGCAATGCAGATAATGCGTTTTTTCACCAATCCTCATAAGCCCACTATACTGGCATTGTCCCGACCTGACCCCAAGAAAAACGTCACCACGTTGCTCAAGGCTTTCGGGGAGTGCCAGCCCCTCAGAGAGCTAGCCAACCTGGTAAACTATGTATAGTTCTCTATCAGCAAGTTTAAATACAACCATAACACTCAGCTAATTTGTTTTAAACTCCATACTTTTGCAGACGCTAATACTCGGTAATAGGGATGACATTGGAGAAATGTCTGATAGCAGCTCAAATGTTCTTACAAATGTACTCAAGCTCATCGACAAGTATGATTTGTATGGTCAAGTTGCTTATCCCAAGCATCACAAGCAATCTGAAGTTCCCGACATTTATCGTCTGGCAGCAAAAACAAAGGTACAACACTTCATTTCCTAATCGATCTTAAGAAGAACTAGAGAATCTATCCCAATTCTTCTACCAAAGTACTGATTAGCAATGGGCCTGTTTCTCTCCCCAAAAAAAAGGAGGGAAAAAAAAAGGAATCAGCCTAGGTAGACTTGACACATGGCAGCGACTCATGGTAGACAGGGTGTATAATGCTGTCTTCTCCATTTTCCTTTTTTCCTGTCTTTCCTGTCTGAGAACGAGAACCTGTCACCATGTAGATTGGACCACTCCTTATATCTACTAAATCCATATACCATTAGCATTACCCTACCATACTGCCTGATAGGTGTCCACACCGTAACACAGTTGCTTTCTCCTTGCAACATTTGAACTGCTATAACAGTAATAATTCTGTGGTGGCTTTGTCTTGAAGGGAGTTTTCATCAATCCAGCTCTTGTGGAACCATTTGGTCTCACGCTCATAGAGGTAACTTTCATGTCTTAGTAGGCTCAAATTGGCTTAATCCATCTGATTAAACCTGGTCATTGTAATATTACCAGAAAGAGCATAAGGAGATTTTCACCTTGTTTAATAAATAACAATCCTCAGATTCCAATTTACCCTTTAACTTGCAGGCAGCTGCTTATGGTTTACCTGTTGTTGCTACCAAAAATGGTGGACCAGTGGATATTTCGAAGGTAATGGTATTCCATGTTTCTCACACTAAAACTTTGAACCTGTTCCTTTTTCTTTCTTTTTTTCAGAAACTAACATTCAGACTTCTACAAAGTATGTATCATTCACAGTTCACCAATATCCAACTCTAAAACTTGAAACATATAGCTTCCATAGGCAGATGATATCAGAAGTCTGAAGTAATATTTAACGCTCCGTCAACCTTTCATCTTTACAAAAGCATCCCCACAGGATTCTGATGAAACCTACTTCTGGTGGTCTAACAAAAAGCAGTTCAGATTTTCAACAACATCCAACTTTCTTTTGGTCAACAACTCAACTTACCAACAAAGATCTTCTATGTTCATCTTCTTTTTTTTCCAGATGCAAAGTATCAAAATAAGCCACTTAAAGAACACCACTAATATGCATCTTCCTCTCTAAGCATTTGAAGACCTAGATTGCACAAGTCTATTCCAGTTTGGTTAATTCATGCTGAGCTGTTTTGGTTTTTGAAATTTAGCATGCTACCACTTACAAATTGTGTAACAGAAACTAACCATTTGAAGACTATTTGTGTAGGTGCTTCACAATGGCCTGCTAGTTGACCCTCATGATCAAAAGGCCATTGCAGACGCCCTTCTAAAGCTTGTTGCAGACAAGAACCTCTGGACTGAATGCCGAAAAAATGGCCTTAAAAACATCCACAGCTTTTCATGGCCAGAACACTGCCGCAACTACCTATCCCACATTGAACAGTGCAGGAACCGCCACCCAACAACCCGTCTTGAGATCACACCACTTCCTGAAGAACCAATGAGTGAATCTCTAAAGGACATGGAAGACCTATCCTTGAGATTCTCAATAGAGGGAGATTACAAGCTCAATGGAGAGCTAGATGCAACAAACAAACAGAAGAAACTTATTGAAGCCATTACCCAAATGGCTCCTTCCAATGGCAAAGCGAGTGTCACTTACACTCCTGGCAGAAGGCAGATGCTATTTGTGATAGCCACTGATTGCTATAGCTTTAATGGACAGTCCACAGAGACCTTTCAAGAAATTATCAAGAATGTAATGAAAGCTGGAGGCCAAAGTCTAGGCATGGATAGGATAGGCTTTGTACTGGCCACTAGCTCAAGTTTACAAGAAATTATGGAAGCACTCAGATGTTGCGAAGTAAAGATAGAAGATTTTGATGCAATAATATGTAATAGTGGAGGCGACATGTATTACCCATGGAGAGATATGGTGGTTGATGTGGACTATGAAGCTCATGTGGATTACAGGTGGCCTGGTGAGAATGTGAGGTCCATGGTAATGAGGCTAGCAAGAGCAGAAGATGGGGCTGAAGATGACATCAAGGAGTACATCAAGGCATCTAGTTCTAGGTGCTTCTCCTACAGCATCAAACCAGGAGTCAAGGTGAGATACTTCTGATGATATAAAAAACTGCCTACACATTCTACCCAACAATTACTAATAAGAATTCCAATGAATAAATTGCAGACACGAAAGGTATATGAACTTCGCCAGAGGCTCCGAATGAGAGGGTTGCGATGCAACATTGTCTATACACATGCAGCATCAAGGTTAAATGTGACCCCAATATTTGCATCAAGAACACAAGCCCTAAGGTTGGACCCATGATTTTACAAAATAGTATACATGTGAAAGAAATCATGATAACTTATCAGTAAGATACAAAAATCATAAAGCTTACACAGAATGATTTCATGTTTAATGCAGATACCTTTCAGTTAGGTGGGGTATTGATCTTTCTAAAATGGTTGTGTTTGTGGGTGGAAGAGGGGATACAGATTATGAAGACCTACTGGCTGGCCTCCACAAGACCATTATTATAAGAGGCTTAGTGGAATACGGCAGTGAGAAACTTCTTCATAGTGCAGAGAGTTTTAAAAGAGAAGACGTAGTCCCCCAAGAAAGCTCTAACATCAGTTTCGTGGAAGAAAAATATGAAGCTGCTGATATTTCAGCAGCTCTAGTGGCTATGGGGATTAAGTGATATTTAACCTTGCTCTATTTCTCTTTCCTTATCCTAACAGTGATTTGCATATAATTATAGGCAACAATCTCTTCCTAGATTACAGTTGCACAATAAACTCATAGGAAATCAGTATCGGTGCATATGACAAGACCTTTATTCTGATTTCTGAATATCATATAAAGAGGATTCATGTGCTATTTAAAGGAAAATGTATGTGTTCTCATATCTACATTTGATAAGCACTTTTGCACAAGCATTCTCTTAACCAGTAGTATCTACAGCATCAGATGTATTCATATGCTATTTAAAGGAAAATGTATGTGTTCTCATATCCTCTTGTTCAAAAAAGATACCAGTGAGATTACTCTATCGCTATGTACTACTAGCTACATCCACATTAGTGCATTTTTACAGACAGACTATCAGTTTTACAGTACTAGGTTCTTGTTAAAGTGCACAGTTACCAGCACGAGAGCCAGTCCATGACCTTAGCCTTCCTGCTTATCCATGGTTCATGTCCTTGATCACATCATGCACAAAGCTCCATTGCCACCATGTATTCCACTCCACATGCACATTTAACCATATGTGAAATATCCTGTAAGAGGAACCCATGAACATGAACGGTTAAGTTAGGTCAAGATCGGTTTTTCTGGATTGAAAACTGAAAAACCTGGATTGAAAATAACAAATGATTTCCTGGCATGGAAACAGCACAACAATTCTCATTTTTACAATCGGGATGAATAAAAAAAAGGGTTCTTAAGCTGGTCAGAGTAAATCATAATACAAATCCAAAAAATCCCAAAAACATTAAAAAGATTCAAATCAAGCGACGAGAAAATAACAAAGAAGAAATAAAGAAACCACAAATTTTGCTTTAAGGTCCTTCAAAGTACACGGGTTGCTTGAAAACTAACAGAAGATAGTAAGAACAGAAGCACTAGACAGTAAAGAATGGACCTAATTTTTCCTCACATGAAACAGAACGGAAAGGCAAAACTGGGTGGATATTGGTCGAATAGTTTATGAGCATGTCCAAAACCAAAGAAAATATGAATTCCATTTCCATTTTGAACAAAGTGTACCATGAAATTTCTCAAGGAAATGTAAAAACACAATCCAAGACTAATAACAGACACAGTAAAAGAGCCTCTCAAGAAGTTGCAGTCTTGCAGAGGAGTTGGATAGCCTAAGACACTCACTTTGACACATCTGAAGGCAAATATCATTCCAGTTAGGCACCTGGTGTTGATTGACACAAACAGTTCTCCCACAAATCTTGCTTTGCAAGGGGAGATGGCTGATGGGGATGTGCGGTTACTGTATCCAATTTGTTGTATCAAGAGGGGAGAACAAGAGGGGGAGATGGCAGAGGAGGTAACCTATTGATCTCTCAAGTTTCAAGAGGAGAGAGAACGAGAGAGACTGAGAGAGAGGTGGCACTGGCAAGGGGACTGGGGCGAGAGTGTGGCTGGCTGGTGGCGGCTGCTGTCAATGCAATGGGAAAGGAGGAAAATGTTTTAAGGTTAGGTTAGGTTTCAATTTATACCCCTTTTTTTTAAGTTGGTTTACATTTGGTCTGGTCCAGTTTACACAGTTTCAACCGGTCTGAATGGTTTTTATGGTTTTTAAATCGTTTTTTTTCTCTTGGTTCAGTGTTTTTGCTTAAAGTTTTTTCAGTTTTTACAGTTTTCTCGGTTGATCGGGTTTTTTGAACATCCCTACTACCACCACCCATGATCATGACACCTCGGTACCTAAAAACACCAAACACATGTCTACTGAGATTTTAAGATGACTGCAGCATCAATAAAGTCAAGTCAAACTAAGCATCTTTTCTTTCAATTATTTATTTATTATAGATTTTCAGAAAACAGGAATTCTATGCATGGAACATTGTCGTACATGGATTCTAATATTACCCATCATTTGAGGCCCCTTCCCAATGAAAACCCAGCTTTGGCCACTTCTTTCACAACCATTTCATCAAGTAAGTATGAGACCCTGATTTCAGCAAAATGCAGTGAAAAGCTGTTGACAACATTTACCTTAAGTTGCTTAATTTGCTTTTGCAGAGATTCTAAATACTCAATTTCTCCAGCTCTATCTGATAAAAGAGCTTTGTATTCTTCTTCCAAGGTCTTAATGTCCATTTCCAAGAACTCTGTCTACAGTCACAAAGATATTTGTTGAGAGGTCAAGCATAAGAATTACATGCAAGAAAATGTTCATAAATTATATTACACATAGGAGAACATGTATGCATAGTAGTAAAAGCCACTCATCATTTTGTTAGGTTCATTAGGCTTGGAAGCTCGATAATAACTGTATGGAATACCAATATTGGACTATCCAAACAACAACATTTTTTCTGGATAGCAGGGACAAGGATAAAGGTGGTGCCCAGACAACAGATATAGTGTTGGAAATTGTCAAAAACTTTAAAATTTGGCATTGAATTTGATGCCTCCAGACAAAATCATCTGAATCCAAATAGGCACACAAAACTGTATTTATGCACACATATATGTACTGACTAAACATCTAACCTTAAAATCTTTGGCACTGCATTTCAACTGCTCAATAGACTGCTTCATCTGGAATAAGGCAGCCATGACTCGTGAAAATTCACTACATTGAAGGAAAGATACAAGCAAAATATGTATTATAGTTTTTAGGATTTGTTAGCTCTCCTCTAGAAATTTCTTCCTAAATGTCTCTTTTTTTTTCTCTGAAAGATGATTGGAGGGGTTAATGCCAAGCTAGAGTAACTATTATACATATATGGCTAGGTCGACTGTTGCAAGTCATAATCTTTGTTCACATCAGATGGAAAAAATAATGAACTTGAAAAAAATTCCTTTTTGCAAGAAGGAATATCAGAAACATAAAATAAGGTTTATAATGATGATAGCTCATTTCTAAGAGAAAAATCTCATTTACAGAAGCAGCATAAAGTTGAACATGGTTTTTAGGTATTGACAACAAAACACCATTGAAGTTTAATTTAAACGACCATAATCAGAATAGTAACAACTTTCTAATTCTCAGGCAACTCTAAAATCAGCCAAATGGGAAGCTAGCTTTCCACTTAAAAATGTTGAAATATAGAATTAAAATGAAGAAAAAGATTAGCTTTAGGCTAAGCAATTAAAAGTTGACAAGTACTTTAGACAAAGATTCTAATTATAAAAAAAAAAATGGAGATCTCACTTGAAGAGAATTAACAAAAAAAATATTCTAGAAACAAGAAAATTACTAGCTAAGTGAAGTTAAAAAATAGCACAAACACCATCCAGTAAATGGATGTATTTTGTAAAGCATAAATCAGTGTGCAAGAAATTTACTCAAACAAGCAACCTTGTTGTTCTCTGTAACAAGTTTGGATTTCATTTGTGCAATTTCAACAAGCTTGGATTTGGCAGAGTCCAGCTTGGCAATTAGGTTCTTTTCTGCATCATTCCCCTGCTATTCCAAGGATTCACTCAGAAATTGCAACTCCTCGTACATTTTTATTGATGGATGAAGGTTTTTTACCAGATTATCCATGATCAAGTGATTATCAATAGCACACTTCCCTACAAGAAAGGTAGAACGTGAGATGAAAGTGATAGATACTCCACTTCTAGGATGAGATGTTACATAACCAAGGCTAGGACGAGAGGTTACGAGGATACACAGACATTCCCTTTTCACTTGTTCCTTTTCTTTCTTTAAGCCTTGCATGTGATAGACTTTTCCCTTCAATTTATCTCTTCTTTGTTCTATCCACACATCACAATTTACACCAAAACAGGAAGACCCTGACTTCAAATCCTAAGACATTTCCAACATAATTTTAGGGTTTCCAAACCATGCGCGGGGACTATACATGAGGGAGAGTTTTTAAAAGCGGTGCCACAAGCAAACCACTCTCTAAGAGACCTAAAAGCTTAACTTTCACCTTTGTTTAAATCTTTTGTTGTTAGATAAATCCCAATATCTTGCATTTACCACTTGCAACCTACAAACTTATCATGTTCTTAGAATGTTATGGTTCACTCTTAGTTAACTTTGTGACATAAAGAGATCAAAATATCAATGGGCTACGAGTTAATATTGAAATAATTAAGAACTACAATATTTAAGAATTTCAGCTGCCACTTATCTCTAGCAACATGTAAAAGTAATAAAGAACCATACCTTTAGTTTTTGCCGTTTGCTTGTCAAATTCTTCCTTAACCTGTAAACTTACTAATTAGTGCTTTTGTGATGATACACTTCTCAGTAAATATTCAAAACTTTCAAAGATCAAATGTGGAAAAGACAGTGAAGAAGATCATCTGAAGAAGCTAAGAAACAACCAAAGCCAAGATAGCTTGGCAAAATACAGCCCACTAAGTGCTCCAGTTTGAGCATCAATCCCAACAGTAGTTGTGCGATCGGGAAGTAGAAGGCTTGTTTTTCATTTTTTGGTAAGAAAGTAATTTAATTATGATACTAGTTTGGGCCACATAGAAGGCGCTTCTTCCCAGAACATTATGAAGCAAAACAACTTGTAACCCAACTCAAATTAGTAATGGTGCAATATGGATCTTACTATTTAAAATTTGAAGTGACATTATATGAATTCCAAAAGTAATATATACATAATTAAGTTCTAGCCAAGCTAGAGAGCAATTATTTGTATTTGTATTTAATCATG
>Ga0325404_1008946_pt1 | contig 10233 bp, 10 predicted proteins | sample PopdelMetagenome_18_FD_205664 | JGI IMG/M metagenome (GOLD analysis project Ga0325404, IMG submission 205664) | Populus deltoides microbial communities from Bellville, Georgia, United States - Xylem-Control-R1 | ecosystem: Host-associated > Plants > Phyllosphere > Stem > Wood/Secondary xylem...
GCTACCTTTAGAATTAAGAAAAAAGCGGAAAAAGTTTTAATAAATCAACGATGAACACAAGTCAAGTGATTAGTTTGTTTTTTTAAAATATAAAGGACTAAATTATTAAAATATCTAAAATAACAGGACTAAATAAAAATAAATAAAGTTTGGAAATGTCCAATCAAATCAAGTCATGAGTCCAGCGACTATCGCACAGGAAGTCCACCGTCCAAAGTCACGTTTGTGGCCGTGATAAAAAAAAAGATATTTTTTTATTATTGTTTTTTTAAAAATACTTTTAAAAGCAATATACAAACCTGAGCTCAACTAAGCAGAAGCAGAAGAAGAGAGACCTCAAAAGGATAAAAACTTTTGAGAAAGAGAAGCTTGACACTCGATGGTTCGTCCCTGATTTTTCCCTGTTGAAGAAACGAGCCCGTATGTTATGCATACCAATTAAGCTAATGCTATTATTATAATGACGATGACGATGATGATGGAGCCATCAAAATCATCTCTACGCTTCATAGCCTACCAAAGATTCTTCACAGCCGTCCGATCAGGCGACCTTGACTCTTTGAAACAGATAGTGGGGGAGCAGCCATCTGATGTGTCTGATCTAATGTCTTTGCAGACTGATGCAGGAGAGACTGCTTTGTATATAGCTGCTGATAATAATTTGGAAGAGGTTTTTAGATATTTGGTAAAGCTTTGTGATTTTGAAACTGTGAAGATCAGGTCTAAGTCTGACTTGGATGCCTTCCATCTTGCTGCTAAGAAGGGTCACTTGGGTAGGTTTTCTGTTATTCTTTTTTGCCTTTTTGGTCTACTTATATGATTAATTACTGTCTTCTTGTCTGTGGTATGTTCACAATTAGATTAATCGCTTCTAGACTTTGATTTGTAAAGTTATCGCCTTTTTGTTTAAATGGCTTCTTTTCTCATTTGAATTGTCTCCGGTGTCCACTTTATATGTGTGATTGGAGGTCTATGGCTGCGATTTCAAACAGCACAGTGTTTATTTTTTAAAAGGCATGGTAATAGTGTTATTTCAATGTAATGGGAGGTCTTGGTTATGGTTCGTTTCCTTGATCGGGCACGTGTAAGGGAGAATGGATTTCCATAATATAAGTCATTTGCTGGATAAAAGTGGTCAGTCCAAACAGCAATACAACTATATTTTTCTTTGAAAGTTATATAGATCATTGCTGATTGAAATTGGCTAAAGTTGAATGTAACGATTGCTTTGCTTAATCATAGAGGCATAGGAGATTGTGTTCATGAAGATTGAGCTTCATTTACATAAGGTAGCTATATTTAATATGTCCGTTCAGGATTGTGCCTCACCGCCAGCATTCTGTTAACTTGTTAGTTGATGGCAGGTCGTTTAACTCTTTATGGTATTGAATATTGGTTTTAGGCATCGTGAAGGACCTTTTGGTCATGTGGCCTGAGCTTTGCAAGGTATGTGACTCCTCCAATACTAGCCCCCTCTATTCAGCCGCTGTTAAAGATCACCTGGATGTGGTGAATGCCATACTGGATGTTGATGTCAGCTCAATGAGGATAGTGCGTAAAAATGAGAAAACTGCTTTGCACACAGCTGCCAGGTATGGCCTTCTTGATATGGTAAAAGTGCTTATACATCGTGATCCTGGTATTGTCTGCATCAAAGATAAGAAAGGCCAGACTGCACTCCATATGGCTGTAAAGGGTCAGAGTACTTCTGTTGTAGAGGAGATATTACTTGCTGATCGCTCAATACTAAATGAGCGTGACAAGAAAGGTAACACGGCAGTGCACGTGGCAACAAGGAAATCACGCCCCCAGGTACTTTAACTATCGATTGCTAATTAAATATGAGAAATTGTTGTTCTTGTCTGTCTTTTATCTAATTCTCACCTCAAATGTATTATACGATGACCAAATCTGATGTGTTGATTCATGGAGTGATTATGAGCTTACTAGCTTCTCCCTGGATCTTTTTCTGTAGCATTGACACTACTGTTCAAGGAGTTTTTTCCTATCATTTCTCTTCCCAGTCTTATCATGCTTATACTATGTTCTCTGTTTCTCAGATAATAAGCCTTTTGCTGAACTGTACATCTATTGATGTTAACATCATCAATAATCAGCATGAAACTGCGATGGATTTGGCTGATAAACTCCCATATGGAGAATCTGCCTTGGAAATCAAGGAAGCTCTCACAGAGGCTGGTGCCAAGCATGCTCAGCATGTTGGTCAAATGGATGAAGCAATGGAACTTAAGAGGACAGTTAGTGATATCAAGCACGAGGTGCATTCACAACTTATACAAAATGAAAAAACCAACCGAAGAGTTTCTGGTATTGCAAAAGAACTAAGGAAAATCCATAGAGAAGCTGTCCAGAATACAACCAACTCTGTCACTGTTGTTGCTGTTCTTTTTGCCTCGATTGCTTTCTTGGCTATCTTCAACTTACCTGGGCAATATACACAGGATGGAGCTGAAACAGGGAAAGCTAATATAGCTGAAAATGTTGGTTTTCAAGTTTTCTGCCTCTTAAATGCAACATCTCTCTTTATATCGTTAGCGGTTGTTGTGGTTCAGATCACTTTGGTGGCCTGGGACACTCAGGCTCAGAAACAGTTAGTCTCCATAGTTAACAAGCTGATGTGGGCTGCCTGTGCTTGCACTTGTGGAGCATTTCTGTCAATAGCATTTGTGGTTGTAGGAAAGAAAAGTTCTTGGATGGCTATAACCATAACTTTAACAGGGGCACCAATTCTAGTTGGGACACTAGCAAGCATGTGCTACTTTGTTTTCCGGCAGCATTTTGGAGCTTTCCGGGATTCCCAGAGGCGCATCAAAAGGGCAAGTGGAAGCAAATCGTTTTCTTGGTCAGTGTACTCGGCAAATATATCAGACCCTGATGAGTACAACTCGGATCTGGAGAAGATCTATGCTTTATGAATACTTAATTGAAAAATGATTATGTAAATAAGATGCTCTGACTACTTAATTGTCTCTTTGGCGCCGTCTGCACGACTATTTTTTTATCCTTCTTTCCCAGCCAAGATTTAGATAGTATTGTTGGTTGGTTATAGGGTTTGGATTTTAAGGCGCAAGGAACTGCCACTGGCATGCTCCAGTTTTGTAATCTGAATGTGGATTTTTGTAAAATCGGGTGAATTATGATAGTTTATTGCAATCGTCTTCAGTTAGCAGCTTCATGAAAGAGATTACCAGTTTGACTGGCAATCTTACAGCAGAACAAGTTGAGCAACTTGTTTTTGGCCCCATAACGGAAATATGCAACACTAATAAGACTTTTTTTTAAGGTTGATGTGGATGCAATTACCATTAAATATTCACTGGTCGATGGACTGAGCTCTACTCTATCTTGAATTGTAGCTATCGGATCTATCAATCAGGAATTTTTGTTTGCTCGCTCTTGAGTGACTGAACTTTTCATCGGATTTGTCAAAATATCATAACAATGAATGTTTAATGGCTCATTGGTCATTAAAAAAGCGGGTGGTGGTAGAGAGGCGAGGAATCCAGTACCCCGAGACACCGGCCAGATGTAAGCGGTACCACCTCGATACTCCTCTCAAGGGGAGACTTGCCAACGAGGGAAACAGCTAACCATGCAAGGAGAGAGCATCAGCGTTTCTTTTTTTTTAACCACTACGAGGGGAAACACTGGTCAAAGACCCCCCCATTAATTGAACTCCCTCAAGAGAGGGACAGGTTTAGGGTTTGCAGACGCATGTACTGATCCCTACCCCACACCCCCCAAGATGCCTGGTTGCCTTCTCTTACGCCAATATAAAAATTTCAAAATCGCCACTATAAGCCGATGTGGGACGGGTAAACTTAGTTTGGAAACCTTGGAAGTATCATGCTGGTTAAAGAGCCATAATAGAGAGATGCTTGCATTAAACTACAGCTGGATAAGGTGCTTGCTGATTGCTTTCATATAAACACAATGAAACGGGAGATGAAAAAGGATCGATTGATAAAAATTAGTGTAAGCATACATTTGGCAAAGATTGATGTGATGAATACATGAATTAGCTGATTCCTTATTTTTTTGTTTCTTCAAGTGGCCATAACAGCCGAGCTGTGAAGTGGACAGACAAACTGCACTCTCTAAAATAATTTGCTCCCATGTGGTTTTCAATAAAAAAAAATAAAAGAACCACATGCATGTCACCGTCTCCAAAAATAAAATAAAATAAAAAAGAAGAAGAAGCTCAGGAGAACCTAAGCTTATCCCAAATCAAAACCATCTCTTTTACCATCCCAGCATCCATAAAAACAGACAAACTACGATATACAATTTTACAAGTCATACCACCACCTCTACTCTCATCTCCTGTGAAACACATGATTAAAGTTGTAGCTGCCCTGGGCCTTTTCTAGATGATCTTGAAGGAGGCTCACTATTATCCAAAGGAAGTTGGTGCCCCGATTCCTCTGATCTTTGTACATCCTGCATGAATAATAGGGCACAGTGATTCCGAGCAAAAATTAAACACAATTAAATATTAGATGCTTTGCCACTACGGACAAACATAAACTTGATAATGTTTACAAAAACCTAAGAATGTCTTCCCCTTGACAAAAGCACCTTATCCACCCTCATCATGTGCCAATTGAGATGAACCTCTCACAACAAAGGAACTTAATGATAAGCCCACAAATTACTCTACTAGCCAATACCAACCAAAGTCCCCTAAATGTGCTCTCTACTCTAGTCTAGTCATTCTTGCTCCTCGCCTAATTCCCCTAAAATTCTACTCCTATCATAAATCATAATGCCGAAAGCAGTTTAATTAAACATGATAACAAATAGAAAATAATGATATGAAGATATTCAACAAACCTTTGATGATGAAGTGGAACTGTTGTGAGACTGTGCCTGCACTTTTGCATGCATTCGGTGTTGACGTTGCATTTGCACAAACTGATGCAGCCTTGAAGTGAAGTTAATTCCATTATGCAAATTAGAAGCCCCTGCATCCTGGTTTACATCACCATCCTCAGAGATATGTGATCCACATGGAATGTGATGTAGAATCTGGGAGTAAGGGTTTCCTGAAGATGTTCGCTTGACTTGATCACCACCGAAGGAATATGAAGGAACAGTTTTTAAACGAGTTCGCAGCATCTTAAAAGCGGCACTTTGCTGCATTCATGAAGCCAATGAAAAAGAAACATGAGAAGCTATAGAGACATGGCAGTAACACTAATAGCATCTCATAAGCAAGGAAGCACTAAAATGCTCATCAATCTGTAACCGAGCTCTTTAGCAGTAATCTAGATCAAGCTTGTCTTTTCAAATAACCACCACCACTGTAAGTTGGAAAAGCATTTAATATTTCATCAATTGGTCACCGCCGCTCCTTATTTTGTAACATTAATTGCAAGATTGAGTCTCTCCTTCACAATTAGAGACAACAGAAAATAAACATGCATCCTATATACCACCTTCCACCATTCATAAAAGGTAAACAAAACCCTTGTTAAAGGTCCATCAGACAAACAAACCAGAAGCATTCAGAAACATATACATGGTCTGCACCCTTAGATGACGCATTCCCCTCAGTATTAATCTCTAAGAAAGCTAAATGTCACCATAATCATATTAAATCTAAGACAATCTGAGTGTCAGAAAAATGAAATAGGATTCATTAAAAAGTAGATGAGTAACATTTTTCCTAACCGTATACATGCATTCATGCATGCAAGACCAATAGACAAACATGCATGTGTGTGTGAAACTGCAGCCTTTACATATAAAAATTCAAGAAATTCAGTGGGAGCAGTATACAATTCTTCAGGTACCTGTGGGAGCAGCATCAGAAGACCATTTAAAGCTTTTAACAACCATGTATATCTTCCAGGTTCAAGAAGCTGCAAGAACCAAAAAATCGTAGAAACACTCAGCATAACAAGAAAGACTAAGCAAATGACCTTGCAACACAATCTTGCAAGGGACATGCATTACATGCCAGATCAAATTACATAACAATAAGCGAACATTTTTTTTTCTATGCAGACAAAGAAATCCATGGAATTACCAAATATTAGACAATCCACAAATGACCAAAAGAAATCAAAATAAATATATAACCATGTCAAATTCTTTTATTGACAACTACTTAAGTTATAAATAATAGGCAAAACAGAGGTAACTAAGAACCGTGTGTTTAACCAGGGCACCTGCAATCTAAGGTAAGCAAAGATGGGAGTTTCCAGCAAACGAATTAATTTATCCAGCTGTACCAAGAATTTGACATTAATATCTTCCTCTACCAGTGACTGAATCACGGTACTGGCATGCTGATAAGTCTGTGAAGAAAGGACAAAAGATGGATGAATGCATGAAATTCATATATAGCTTTAAACTTCACAAGAGATGATAAGGTATGACCGTGGCAAGATCCTAAATACTTACCTGTGCTAATAAACAAAGGCTTATAATTGCCATGGGCGAATGGCACCATGAAGCATATAAAGAAACAAATAAATCTTTCCCAGCAGAATTCACCAGAGATTGTTTTAAAAGATCTCGAAGCTCAGATAACTCAGAGGATGTGAGTAAAATCAAATTCAAAGCCTGGGGAAAAGAGGAAAAAATGTAATCAAGTAAAATTGAACAGCAGGTAGAAAAAAAACTCAAATTTTTTGCCTTCTTCACTATTTTCCCAATTATGCATTGCCAATGCAATATATGTATACAAGAAAAGTAAACAAGAAAATCCCTGAAAAGTATTATTCCATTTGGCCCTCAAGCACCCAGTTTTATGTTCCCAGATAATGAGCAAACCTGAACCATGATAGATGCAAAATCCAGGTCAGCTTCCCCCTCTAATATTGTAGAAAGTTCACGATAGATCCTTTCAGCATCTAAAAGAACACAGAGTCGTCGGATTATCAAAGCACCGCGCCTAAGGAAAAAAAAAGAATAGTTTGCAGAAGAAATAAGACACGTGATTAAAGCTACACTTAAACTGCCACTGGCAGACCAACTAAACTACAAACACTAAAAAAATTACAAATAAAGAAAAAGCAAGATGAGAGCAAGAGGCTCACTTCTCTAGAAGAGAATGATCATTGCGGAAATTATGCACCAAGAAAACAACAAGTTGGCTGAAGTGTTGCAGATCTTTCGCTATGCATGCATGAACCTCAAGAACAAGAAGTACCACCTAGGGACAAAATCAGAATTGCAACAAATTAATTATATAAAAAAACAGTACAGGATATTTCTTTGATCTCTATGCATATGAAAGCAATAAAATTAATAGATTGACCATAACAAGATTGAGATCCAAAGTGTTTGTTTTTCTGGTTGGCAAATGAAAGGGTGTATCCACAGGGAACATTACAAGGAAAAGAGAAGTCCAGGGAAAAGAAAGAAGATGGAAATGAGATTCCAAACAAATGAGATAAATTTCAGCAATGGAGTTTATACTTTCCTTAGGAAGAAACAGACCTACTTCATGCGCAGGCCTGATGAGTTGTATGATCCATGGTGATAAAAATATTAATCTAATGGCTGATGTATTGGAAGATACAACAAATAGAAATATGTGTACAAATATACCAAGACTCTTTATCACATGGTTTAGTGGGTTTTCACTATTAGAATCCTATGATTTGTTTCTGATGCCATACGCCTCCATGACTTTGAAATAGTGCAAAACACAATAAAAGAAATAGCACTCAGAAAGAGATCTCCAAGATTAGATCTTTAAGATTTTCTGCAGGGCGATTTGTTTCAATTAAAGTAAAATTGTTTTTGGCTTTCGCACCTTTTTCAAAACCATAAGATGGTAAATTTATGTACAAAACAGCAAGGCAAATTGAAGATGACAGACACAGACAATTGTGATGTGAAAACCCTTCCACCAGCTTCCACCCAGACAAAACACATGAGCACCTAGCACGAAACTTCAGGTCCTAATCTTTGTGATGTCCCTCAATTAGCTGGGCATACCATTCTCATGTTCCCAAAAGAAAGTGATTGGCACATGTTGTGATATGCAGGATAGAAATCAAATTGGGATTCTTTCTTTACACAAGACCACGACTGCTTTCAGTGGACCTGGAGATTGAGGGGAAATTTGTGATGTCCCTCAATTAGCTGGGCATACCATTCTCATGTTCCCAAAAGAAACTGATTGCCAAATGTTGTGATATGCGGGATAGAAATCAGATTGGGATTCTTTCTTTACACGAGACCAGGACCGCTTTCAGTGGACCTGGAGATCAAGGGGAGATGGCCCAGCTGAGTGCAGGAAGGTGTGGTTATTTTCATACATTTCTATACTGCTTCCTTCATCAAGTGGTTTTTAGTTCCCTACGTTCTATGAGTAGAGGGTGATCATAGGTCAGAAGGAAAGTTGAATCCAATTACGGATAGTTTTACATACAATAGATCCATCCAGAGTCAACCAGAGCAATCTAACATGTATCAAGCAAAACTAGTGAATGAGATAGTATTGAGCTTCCAATTTACCATATAATGAAATACATTTGTTTTGTTCTGTTTGCAAATAAATTGAAAGTTCAATGGATATTAAACACAAGCGTGCAGAGGCCAATCTCATGGGCAACCTTCTATTATGAAAAAAAAAAAAAACCATCAATCCAGATGCATACATATGAACAATATGATCTATTACTTCCGGCATAAAAAATTCTGAAAGGAATAATTACAATTATAAAATTTATCACTCTATAAAATGACTGCACTTCGAGTAAAAGAAAAAAAAATGAACCATAAAGAGAAGGGTATCAAATATGAGCAATATGATCTATTACTTCTGGCATAAATCAAATGTAAAAGATTACCTCATCAGATGGATCTGACAGTGCTTTGAGAAGGGTATCAAATATGTCATTTAGAAAAGACAAGACCTGTTTCACATAAAAAAAATTAACACCTTTAATCATATCTGGTCTAGAGAATTTTAAAAAATGCAAGCCCAAAGAAGTATCTACTTATTCAATGGAAGGACCAAGCTAGATATAGCTTTCAGTCCCTTCCTTTGTGCCACATAATCATAACCAAAGTTCTTGTCTGTGTTAAGAACATGAAACCAGAAGTTGACTGCGAATGGGCTGACACCCTTGAAGACTGTGATTTTAGGACTTGGAACTAATTCAGAGTTATGGGAGCATTACAAACATACAAGAAACTAAATTTACAATATTTGCAGTTCAGAGAACAAATAAAAAATCAAATGCGTATGACTTATCAATAAAGAGAGTGTTTGTTTTTGTGGCTGCTTCTGCTTTTGGAGCAGACCACAAAAATAAATTGTTTGGTTACATTCTAAACACAAGTTATTGCTTGTGGGACCCATTACCATTTGCGTTTAAACCGCAGGATAACAAAAGGCAACTTCAAGCTGCTTTTTTCTGAGTTGCAAACACTGTGTTTATTTTTGTAAACAGAGGCAAAGTCTAATCACCTCAACACGGTGTCCGTTTAAAAGGGTTGATATCCAGTGCAATGCTTCAATTCGAGTAGCCTCCCACTCACTCGATAATTGCCTGAACAGTAAAAAGAATCAATAGCCACCACAAATCATTTTAGATGGTCTTCATTTCAGAGACACCACCATCACCATGTTTGTGAGGGTTGTCAGCACTTTAATTGTAGGTCTTCATAAGAACTACTAAAAAGCAAATTGCTAGCATTTTTTAAACTGAATTTTTGTTTTGGCAGGTTACAAAGTTATACCTCCTTGCAATGGAGAGAATTGCTGCAACATCAAATCCTTCGGCAGGATCAGCCTTGATTGCACGTAGCTCTTCATTGGTTTCACGAGCAACCTTGAAACCAAAAAATAGGTCTCAGCATTATAAGATAATCACAGATTTTTCATCTTTCAGAGAGTTTAAACCAGCTTACCACTCTGATTTTGTCTTCTTTGTCGGAAATGCAAGGCAGAATGGCTCCTAGAATATCAGCATAATAAGGAACAAGTTGTTCACCACCAAGTTTCACAAACTCATTTATCTGCACAGTTAATGTGATAAAAAGATTATATAATTCCAATGAAGCAAAAACTTGTCAAAAACTCAAAGCAACTTGCAACATCGACAAACACATGCATCATAGAAGATAAACCATGGAAGATATTGTAAAAGGAGACAAATTACAGGGTACACTGTAGAAAAATAAATTTACACACTTGTGACATCGACAAATGCACGCATCATAGAACATACACCAGAGAAGATATTG
>Ga0325404_1008947_pt1 | contig 10232 bp, 5 predicted proteins | sample PopdelMetagenome_18_FD_205664 | JGI IMG/M metagenome (GOLD analysis project Ga0325404, IMG submission 205664) | Populus deltoides microbial communities from Bellville, Georgia, United States - Xylem-Control-R1 | ecosystem: Host-associated > Plants > Phyllosphere > Stem > Wood/Secondary xylem...
ATACATGCTTGTGCCATACCTTATACCATTTGATTTCCCATTGCAATTGTAAAGCAGCTCCTGGAATGCGCCAAGGCTTATAATCTCCAATCGTGGCAGCTGCAAGATGCCTTGCGCTATTTCCCTGGTCATCAAACTGGAGAAAGATCCTGTCTAGTTCCTCGTTCTTCTTCCTTCTCTTTAGCAAGAACTGATAAACATGTGGTTGCCTATATTGCACTGCCAACAGCACCACATTCTTCTTATGCGTGTCTTCGTCGTAAACCGCGTGAGGAAAATCATGTAAGATTTTCTCCATGATTTCAGTGATGCCATTCCTTGCCGCAATTAATAGGGGTGTCTCTGGCTTTTCCAATTTAGAAGATGCGGGCTCCCCTGATGATATCAGTGACAGCGCAAGGTTATAGCTCTTTAATATTAACCTGATTCAACATTGTTTCATTCAAGAGCTAATAGTCTTTCATTTTTTTATCTACTCAGATCCATATATCATGAAGGATAAAATTTAACCTTTCTCACTGCCTTCAGACTGTTTAATTGCTTTGGAGTCAGATAACTCAGACCGTCGCTTGGGGCTCCCACTTATCTCAGTGCTCTCGAACTTGTACAACTTACCCTCTCGAAGAAGCTCGTTCATTACCTGAACAGACCATGTGTGCTTCTCTTTCTTCAGTCGTATCTTTCTTATCTCCATTGATCCTTGAAAATGCAAGACCATGATTTGCTAGTACAAGTGTCTCACACGTAATCAATATTGTATTATTTGCACTCATGAAATGATGGAGAGAACCATACCTAATCCAAGAATGACCAACATTGCTTTCGATCCAAGCTTCAATAATTCAACGATAGTATCATAATTTGGAGGAACTAATCTGCCTTCTCTAGATGATGGAAGGTTCACTTGCTCTTGATCTGCACAATACATTTATTAATTTCCCAGGCCCATATTCTAGAAATTAGTGGGGGGATTAATTATATATACCTGATCAGGGGTGTAATTAGAAATTTAAAAGCAGGCGTACGAACTGATATTACAAGAAATTAGAATAACTGATAATTAATTTGGTCTCCCTCCAAAAATTGCGATAATTAATTATATATAAAAGATTAATTCTCCTAATTATTTCTTCAAATAAGTCAACATGGTACAAGCTCAGTTGACGTATTGATGAAGAATTGGGGTTTTGAAATAAATAGCTTCTACTTCGATACACACGCATGCAGCATTAATATATATACAATTGGTACAAGAAGATGCTTCTACGTGCTTACCTTCTCCCAAAACTTTCTTCAGCCACGAACTTGATTTCTTGATTGGAGACAGGGAATTGTTAGTATCATGGGATGCCTGAGATGTAGTTGGCAGGAGTTCTCCTTGTTTCACTTGTCGTTTTATGCCTAAAATTTGTTTACAACATTCAAGAGCAAATCGATGTCAAACACTGTGGCAATGTATATGGATAAATTCCTATTAATTCCTCCTCCCCTAAGCGCTAATTCCCATTGTGTAACAAAAAGGGGAAACAAGAAGATGAAATATGGGCAAAACTATGGTTCAATATTCCATTTTTGTTTTAGGTTGGATTTAACCCATGGTTAGTCTTTGAAATCTTTCATTGATTTTGTTTTTTAATTTAGGCTTTGGTTTTTTATTTTTACTAATAAGATTATTATATGTTACTTTATTCGGCTATTTAAACTGGTTTTCTTGGATAAGTTTTTGACTAAGTGCGTTTGATGTTGTGTTGTAAAATGTTTTTTAAAAGTATATTTTGCTTGAAAATATATTAAAAAATATTTTTTTTACATCAGTACAATAAAAACATCGAAAAACATTTAAAAAAATATCAAATCAAACATGTTTTTTAAGCACACTCAAACTCAGGTGAAAACACAATATCAAAGAGGAACAAAATAATTAACAAATTACATATGTTCAGTGTTCACCTTTAGGTAAAATTTCTGATGAAAGTGTCATTCATTAACAAATTTCTAAAAGAAAAGGTAACACATTAACAAAAAAAATGTTTAAGGGCAATATTAGTAATAAAAAAATAACTAGATGAGATGCTCGCGCGTTGCCGCAAGATCTTATTAATGTTTTTTTATAATATTCTAACTCGTAACCTGGCTAAGAGGATGTCGTTTTTTCTTGTGATTTTCTAAGTTGTAACTTGACTAAGAGCATGTTAAAATGTAAAGAATGGTGCGTGCATATAAAGAACAATAAAATAACAATTTAAAACAAAACTTAACTAATTTTGCATTCAATAATAGAGAAAGGCTACATACATAACTTATGCACAAACAATGAAAAGTGTATGTCAGAACCAAAATATATAACCATGCATCATCATTTTTATGCATTGTTTAAATGTCATGAAGCAAACCAAAAAAGTTGAAGCATGACAAGTAGTAACAGAATGTGGAGCATAACTAGTATCTATGGTTTAGCAACCTATGCAAAAGAAATAAACATGCAAGATCGAAGTTCTGAATGCAGGAGATACTGAAAAATATGTGAGCCTACAAGTAGACAATAATGAAAAAAAGGTGTTATAGCAAAAGAAGCCTTCTGGGAAGGCAGGTGAATAATTGTGAAGACAGGAAGGCAAATTATTTTTTTTTAAAAATGGTCAAGTCATAAGCTCTTAATGTCTAAAAAAGTAAGCAAAGTTGAGAAAAGTTAGAGCATATTATGGTTAACAACAATTTGTGTGCAAATTAAAAGAGAAGATTTGCAAGAGCATCATAGAAGGCATAAATCATGAACAAATTAAAAAATGCAAATGAAAGAGTAATTCTTAATTTGCTGGGATAAACAACAACAAAAGTAATATAATAAAGGTGAAAAAAAGATGAACCTAAGTGCTGGATGACAGCGAGTCTTACTACATTTTTTGTATAAAGAGATTGTTCTTGAGTATCAGGAGCTAAATCTTGGATGTTGATTTCTTCATCGATAATAGGCTCATCAGTGTGAAATGCACCAACTTGGTTATAATGAAGTAAAACAGAAACAACTTGGTGGAAAAAAAGGATTATGAATGCAATTGAGAGACTTCAAACAACATTCAAGAATTTAATGGTAACATGATGGAGCTGTGTTTGAGTGTGCAAACCTATGTTGTGCTCCTAAATCAGTGGATTCAAGTTTTCTTTTAGTTCCGAAGGTAAAGATATCACCAATACTTGACGGTTCATATGAGGGAGTTTCTAAAGAAGAAACATTTGTGATTATATGTGGTATGCTTTTTAGTGTAATAAGAATGGGCTATTGTTCTACCAAAGAGCATGAAGGATGAGAGTTAGTATCATTGATGTTGCTATTGTCAAAGATGTTTGTTGCAATTATGTCACAACGGTTGGTCTCGACTCTAGTTTCTATACAGTTTTGCTTTCATTGAAGGTGTGACGATGTTTGGGTTAGTAAATTGCTTATCGTAGACATAGTTGTGTGTAGACGGCCCAAAAAAAATTCAACTATCTTACCAACTAGGGGTGTTCAAAAAAACCGACTAATCAATTAAATTGAAAAAACCGAGAAAAAATTAATCGAAAATACCGAACAGATAGAAAAAACCGAATAAACTGATTAAAAAATAAAAAAACCACTCGGTCCGGTTCGGTTTCGGTTTCAAAAAGCTTAAGCCGATTGAACCTGATCGAACCGGACCGGTTCAATTGAATCTAAAAGACTTGAAAAACAAGGTATAAAAGCAAACATCCCTAACCCTAGTTCATTTCATCACTTTCCAGCCGCCTCCCTCTCCTCTCTTCTCCTCTCTCTCATTTTCTCTCCTGTTAACCTAACATTAAATCCTCTTTTTGAATTTTTACACCAGAGCTTCCCACCTCCTCCTACCATCACTCTCTGGTCTTCCACATGGTAGCGCCATCCACAACCTTCACTTTACTCCTATCATCAACCATAGACAACAACCCACACATTAAGAACCAGTTTTAGTTTTTCAGGCCCGATCTAGATCGTCTTCCATATAGCAGTGTCGTCCACAACCTTTACTTTAATTCTATCAACAACCACTGACAACAACCCACACATCAAGAACCGGTTTCAGTTTTTCAAGCTCGATCTAGATTCTTTCATTTGAATGGAGTCCTTTTCTATTGAGTGGAAAGTAATAGAAATATGTGTTTGTGGATTTTATCTAGTGTTGGAAGAGAAGGGATTGCATCTTTTTAGTGGTTATAATGGCTCCGCATGCATTTGCAGATCTAAGTAACTCTCTGATCTTAGGTTCATTGTGAAATGAAGGAATTAGAGGGCTTTGGTATAACGACAGCAGTAAAAAAAACCTATTTAATTAGTTTCCAGTTTTTAATACTAAAAAACCGACCAGAACCACACAAAATTAGTTCGATCTGAACCGGTTCTCTGTTCGGTCTAGGTCATATTAATAAGGAATACTATTTTCCAATTCGGTTGAATTTTTAAATTAAAACCGAACCGAACCGAACCGTGAACACTCCTATTACCAACCAACATGAAATCAACAATATATTCTCCATCAGTAACAACATAAGTGACTTTAAACCTTTGCATAGAAATAACAACACAACAAAGTAGAATGCAAGAAAAAACTTAACAAATAAAAAGCAAACACACATGTTTAAATGCAAGAAAAGAAAGTTTAATTAAGGAGAAAGAGGAAACAAACTAAGTACTCCTATGCAAACACAATTAACTAATTCTATCAACATAAATATACAGACCCCCCAACACCAATAATGCAAGATCAAACCAGGAAGGAGTAACATGCAAGAAACCTTCCAATAAGACAAAAACAATAACAACAAATAACACAAAATAGAACAAAAATGATGCAACCTAAGCAAACAAAAAACATAGCCCACATAACATAACAAAAAGACACCAAATATGGAGCAAACCTGTAACTAATGGTAACATATGAGAAACAGAATGCGGGCAACAAAACAAGAAAAATAGAAATACTAGAACTAGAAGCACAAATGGAAAGAAAGAAAAAACACAAAAATAGCCGGTGTGGAGGCCTCAAATAATACACAAAAACAAAAGGAAACAAAGCAAATAAAACCATACCCAAACCAAGCCTACCAACCTACTCTATATCAAAACGCCAAAGCAAAATGAAAAAACACAACATGCTAAAAAGAAAGTAGTAAAAACTACCAAAGCAAACTGGTGTCATGATGAATACTGTCCAAAACAAACCTAATTGCAATAGTGACTATAGAGAAGCAGCCAACAACCATAACTAACCATAACCAAATAGAATTAGTCGAAAGCAAACAAAACCCAAACTAACTTTGGAAAAGACACCAAACCTTGCGGAGTGTCACTACATATAATGCAACATCATTAGCAAGGTCAAAAGCTCCAGCAAAAAGGACACACACGTAGACCAATAATTTGGTGATAAGGGGACCACACTTGTAAAATCAATGGAAGAACACACCCAACACCACACGTTCCCAATGACCAACTACCCAAAAATTCTAATGCTTGAGATCATTGACACTATAGAGATTGAAATGCAAGAATTAGCCAACCATGCTAAAAAGGAAAGGGGAAAATAAGAATGAGTTAACGACTAAAATCCCTAGAAGATGAAAAACCATCCTGGACACCCTTTGGCATCAGATGTCCGAGAGAGAAGAGAAATTAATCACGCACTTAAAGACAATATAATTAACGGGAGAAAAGGAAACCCAACAATGAACAAAATAGCAATGCCCCCCAAATTTTTTTATTAGATAACAAGCAAAAAAAGCCTATAGAGCAACAAAAAAAAAAACTAAAATAAAATAGAGGTCAGGTGGCAATCAATTGTGACAGCCAACACATCAAGCAATCCACATTTCAAAAGACATGAATACGAAGAGGTGTCATCCCATCCAATAGTCACCTCGTAGTAAACCTTGGACAAAGCCACCAAAGTCTAAGAGAAAATCAAACATTTTCAACCCACCATCACTACACAAATTTAATTGCCTCTGCAGCTCCCACTGAAATCATTGTACATCAGAAAAAGTGTCATGCAGTCCACTGTTACAATCCACAATGGATTGTATCTATGTGCATAGTAATTTTAATAGTAACTTTAATTTTGTTTGTTCAAGCAATCCACATGTCAAAAGACACGAAAACGAAAAGGTGGCATCACATTTAACAATCACCTCATAGCAAGCCATGGACAGAGCTACCAAAGCCCAAGAGAAAACCAAACATTTTCAACCCACCATCACTACACAAATTCAATTGCCTTTGCAGCTCCCATTGAAATCATTGTACATTAGAAAAGGTGTCATGCAGTCCACTGTTACAATCCTGTTTTACTGTAAAATTTGATTTTTCTCTGTTCAAATTAGTTTTTTTAGTGTTTTTTGGATAATTTTAATATGCTGATGTTAAAAATAAATTTTTAAAAATGAAAAGATATTATTTTAATATATTTCTAAATGAAAAACACCTTGAAATCCAATCTCTACTATACTCTCAAACACCTTAAAATCAAATACAATTAAACCTGGTGTACATGCAGGGTCATGAATGTAAAACCATAAATTATGTGCACACACATATACGTACCTGCAATGCAAATAAAAGCCCTGTACATCGATGTAAATAAGTGAAAACATGTCTGATAGTTGTCTGGACATCGATTATTGTTCCTGTTTTGGGATTGCTGATTTCTGGTGCCAGATTGCTTTCTATATCCTTCGCCCTCATCTTTTGTCCACTTTAGTCGATCAACAAATGTACCTTTCGAAAGTGAGCTTGCTCATTTTCTTAAAACGGACCGCATCTTGCTAAGAGCTATCGTATGTTTCCAGAAAGTGATCATGTATATGAAATTCAAACCTTAAATTTATACTTACAGTGGTATATAATGTTGTGGTAAGGATGAAGGTGGGAGCCACTTTTGAAGGCTGCATGTCTACTCGCTAAACAATGGAGCGACAACATTCCTCTTTCATTTTTCTTGTCAACAAGTTTTGGATACAAATGAATTATTTGGAATGCTAGATCTGCGCATTAATTTTAATTAAGATTTCGATAAGGATCATGTTACTGTATAAAAAATTCATATATGTATGCATGCATGTATATTCACCGAAAGAATTTCTACCTCTATATTATTATTATTATTATTTAAATTTTGATTAATTTTGTAATACAATAAAAAATAAGGCAACAACAAAAAAAAACAAATGAAAAAAAAAAATTGTTATGGGCAAAGTTGGGTTAACATGCGAGATCCATAATGTGGTCATGAGATATATCAAGATTATGTATCTATTGTGCATCCTAAATTATAAGGTCGGGATAATTTAATATAATAATTTAATAGGGAGACAACACGTTGCCCGCTACGTCGTCTACCAACCCAGATAGTGGTGGCGGGAAAATCAAGCCTATAGATTTTTTTACCCAAAAAAACCTATTTTTCAACCAATTTTAACCACAAAACACTTTACGAACACCAAGAAACCAACCTATCAACCCATTAAACAAAAAAAAAGCCCAGACCACTAAATCAAACCAGAAAAAATATTGCATCCTTGATATAGATCTGGTTTTCTAGGTTACGTTGAGGCTTAAAACAACCATCATAACACTACTCTCACCTACTGAAACCCGTTGACACCAATTTTAATATGTTTAGTGGTCGGAATTGTCATCAATGAAGAGCTTTTAATTTCTCTCTCTTTGCTGAAATTCAACAACTTCTCTCTTTTTTCCCATGAAAAATGAACTGAAAAACAAGGAAAATAAAGTTTGGCATCAAAATGTATTTTTTAAAAAATTAAAAGGACCGATCATCTTAGAGCAAAAAAATCTATGAGACTAAAATGTACATCACAAATAAATTTGAAAGCGTCATCTATGTTATCCGTGCTTTTCACTTTAGTCCGCTATTTTTCAATTAAACCTTCCTTAAAAAAATATAAATGGGTGCTAATTTTAGCTCAATTGTGAAAAGAAAAGGTTTAAATATCAAATTGAAATTTTTTAAAAAATCAATGCTCCAAGCTCTAATTAATCCATGGCGATTCATGAGAGAATAAACAATCATTTTATGCAAAAGTAAAAACTTATAAGCTTTAATTTTTGTTAATATCCAAATATTCTCACCGAAATATTCTCCAGAGATGGCGACGTGGAGAATGGTATCGCCCTTACTCCCTGTGTAAAATGATTTGCTCCCTGTGTAATAATATGATTCGCGGTATCTGGGAAGAACATGACTGTGTAAACATAGAAAGGCATCTGTTTTACCCATGACAGCAGCCAAGAACAACGGGGTCTGATTTTCCTTGTTACGGTCGCCTAATATGCAATATTTTTCATACCCGGCTCCTATCTTGTCTGATGAATTCTGATTGTTCTTGTCTTGCTCGTTTCTTGATGAATTCCGAAACTCCTCGTCCAAATAAATTTTACTAGCAAGGCAATCACACAACGAGGCGTTCCCCACAAAAGCAGCCAGATGGAGAGGTGTATTTCCCCGTTCATTTTTTACTCGTAGAGCCTTAGCGGCTTCTTCGAAGGACATTAGGCTTACTAGTTGCTCCACTGTTGTTTTTTTGCCATCAATAACTGCTATGTGTAACGCTGTGTTGCCTGAATTGGTGATTTTTGCACAGTGAGCTACTGATTTTCTTGTATAGATCTCAATCACTTTGTCCCAACCATCGCTCATGGCATATTGAAACAAGCTCGATCTGGTGGTATCCTCTAGATGAAGATCCACGGGGCTAGTCTTTAATTGTACGGGTTTAGATTCTTCAGGCGCTGTCTTCTGATTTTCCTGCCACAACCAGAATTAATGCTTACAGAAGCTGAGTTTCAAACTATTTTCATGATGTGGCAAAAAAAGATACATCTTTTTTTTCTTTATCAAAATTGTGTTTATACACACATATACATTCGTACGCTGTGAATAATGATTGTGCTGTATATGTCATGGGTAATGATTGTGCTGTGATGTTTCTTCGTGACCTCCCTGTTTACAAATCTATAAATTTTATAAAGTTTAATAACATATATTTTTTTTAAAATAATTTTTTTTAATTGTATAAGAAAAATAAATAAAATAAATATTCAAAGTATAAAATATAAAAAAACAATATTTTTTTCAAATAAAACGTGGAAAGAAAAAAAAAAATAAAGATAAGAAGAAAAATGGTAATAAACATGACACAAATATCAATTATAATGAGGAAAAATATATAAAAAACTGGTTTTTTTTATAAAAAAATTAAAAATTATAATTTTACCACGGAAACAGTAAAATCCTTGCAAAATTTACAATTATAAACGAAAACACCATTTTTTTAAAATGTATAATTATCATCTCTATTCGTATCTTTTAACTTTATTTTTCTAAACCGCTTGAGAACATGCGAATATAAAAAAACCATCCAGGTGGACGCCAATGCGATCTCCCGAGCCAACAAAAATAACCCGAGAGATCCACTGGGCCCAGGCACCCACAAAGCCCACTACATGTTTGCTTTGCGCTTGAATGTAAAATACTTCGGGTCTTGGATATTAAAGGAGGCATACGTGTTTAATAACTTGGTTTAAATTATATTTTTAAAAAATTTTATTTAAATTTATTATATATATTTTTAAATTATTTGATGTGTAAATATCAAAAATAATTTTTAAAAAATAAAATAAATATTATTTTAATATATATATTTTTAAAAAATATTTTAAATTAAAAATACCCTCGACTTACTATCGTTTCGATATTGTGATTGTCTTTCTAGGTGACCGGATGCGTTGTGAATTATACCATTGCTACTCTACATAAATAAATAAATAAATAAATAAAAGCCTCTATTTTTCTATAACGATGCTCTGCCTGTTTACTCTGTGGAGGCCCCGAAGGTCTGTGCAAGTCATGTAGGGACCAAAAGTTTGAAAATTTAAAGCATGAAAAGAACCCAACTACGATCTCAAATTGTTTGAAGATTTAAATTAATGTGCCATTTATTTATATAGTATTATTAGTAAAGGAAATAAAAAAGTATTGAACTATTAAATTAATACGTGACACTGTAGGAGCAAGCAATTACCTTGTGCTTGTCTGAGTAAGTCTTCAACATCTTCCAAACATCGCGTGACGTTGCCACTAATTCCACCATATGTGGCTCTCTGAGTACTTCTCCGATCAGTTCGTTGTTCGGCTTGTCCGCGTAACGCTTCTGTTAAG
>Ga0325404_1008951_pt1 | contig 10230 bp, 5 predicted proteins | sample PopdelMetagenome_18_FD_205664 | JGI IMG/M metagenome (GOLD analysis project Ga0325404, IMG submission 205664) | Populus deltoides microbial communities from Bellville, Georgia, United States - Xylem-Control-R1 | ecosystem: Host-associated > Plants > Phyllosphere > Stem > Wood/Secondary xylem...
TCATTACTATTACAATTCCAAATATATCTTTATACATTACAACAAAATCTTTTATTTTATAGAATTTTAGTCTCAATTTAGGTTATGATAAGAGATTTTTTTTAATTATAAAGATAAAAAAAATAAATTATGTTGTTTTTTTTTGTTGATTTTATGATATAATATAAATGAGATTATATTGATTAATTTGAAATTTTTTTTTGTTAACTAAGGATATTTTATATAATTTTCAAAACAATTGATGTAAAATGTAAAAAAATTACCTCTAACAGTAATTGAAAAAAGAGAGTAAAAAAGATAAATATATAAATAAAGGAATAAGAGAAGCAATAACAAGACAAGTTAGTTTTCTCATTATTTAACATTCATTTTAACACCGTTGTGATTCTCTCTTTGTTTCTCTCTTTCCGTTGTTCTCTTCTCCTCAGATCCATACAACAACCGTTTCTCTCTTTCTCACAGATTTCCTCTAAAAATTTATTTCACCAATTGAGGTGGTTCTTGTTTCAAAGTTTAAGCTTTTTGAGTTTTTGGTGGTGGGTTTTGAGAGAGAGTGAAGAATTTGAAGTGGGGGTGTTGATGGTTGTGAAAAGAAGATAACTTTGAAGCAGAGAGTGAGAAGGAAATAGATTTGGTGGGGGTTGTTGGGCAAATGCAGTTGTTTTTTTTATAATTATTATCTTAAAGGAGAAATAAAAATAAAGCCTTTGTTTTTGTTTAAAACAATAGATAAAAAGAGAACAAGTTGTTTTCTTGTTTGTGTTTATTGTTTTGTGGTGGGTTTTGAAAATCTAGAAGACTCAACAGGATCATCCAAAGAAGGTTAGTTTCCCTTTCTCTCTCTGTTTTTTTTCTCCTATTAATCTTGATTTTTCTGTTGAAAAAGTTTGAATTCTCTTGTTTTGAAGAATTTGGGATCTGGGTTCTTTGATTCAATTTGGGTAAATTTGGATTTTGGCTAAAGTTTTTTATTCTTAATTGTATGGTATTTTTTCTTCCGGGGGAATAGAAACTAAAAGAAAAGAAGTTGAATGGATTTTTATCAAATTCAACCACCCAATTGATCAAAAAAGAATTTTTAGGATTTTGCGGCTTTCTTTAACTTAAGGGAAGATGAAAAATTTGATTTTCGATGGTGTTCTGTTTAGTTTTTGTTGAGGTGGAAAATTATCCTTTTGAATTAGGATCTGGGTTATTGATGTTGTCTTTTCGGGTGGGGAGAAAGTGTAGGATAATGGATGAAGTTTTGTAATTTGAGAAAATTGGGCTTAATCAGATTAGTAAGTAAATATGTGAAGTTTGGGGTTATTTATGCTTAATTTGCATTAAGTTCATGGTCAATTGGTTTGGTTTTGAAATGTGGTTGGATTCTACTTCTAGTTAACTTGTAAATTAATTCTTTGGTTTGGTTGCTGATTTATTTTAAAATTTGAAAACTTAAGCTAATTATTTGTACTTTTATGCTCTTGATAAGTTATAACTAGAATTTTAATACTTTTGTTACTTGTATGAAAAAATATGATCTGTTTTTAGCTTTTGGTTGCTTTGTGATCATGAAGTGGTTACAGTTTTGTCTGTCGCAATGCTTATTGGAACAAATGCAAGCTGAAATTCCCCATTTCTGAACTGCTAAACTATGAATAACCTAATTGATTGGTTTGGGTTTGATGCTTGAAAATTTTGTTCCTGGTCCTAATTAGTCAGATAAATGGTTCTGATTCTCACTGATGTTGCTTCCCTCCAGAAAATAAAGGTGTTTTACTAGATATTTTTGTGTGCTGTATTGCAATTGCTAGACACTATTCTAGTCCATTAGATTCTGAATTTGATTCTTCACTAATGCATATTGTGAGCCGTGACCAATTGCAACCTGATGCCTTTCCCTAAAGTTGATGGTGCACAATTTCTCCGCTATTCATCCTTCGGTTCTTTTTTCTAATGTTTTTCATGTGTATTGATTTGTGAGAGATTTCACTATCTCATTCTTCAAGCAGTTTTTTCAGTGTAATGATGATCTTTTGGCATACAATCAAGTTTGAGATTAGTTCACTCCTAGCATGATCGTTCAATAAAATTATTGGTTTATATGTGTCCAGTGTTGGCCCCCCCCTGGAACACTAGTATGTCTTGTTTGCTTTGGAATATACAACTTATTTCCGTTTGCTTGTTGAACTGTCTGGATCTTATTTTTGGTTATGCATGCATCTGTATATAATTCCCAATATATGCTCTATGTATGCTATCATTTTAACAGAGGCTTCATCTGCTTGTCTTTTTTATCCAGAGGCTCTTGGATTTGTGTTTATGTTTTCTATTTTTTTTTATTAATTTGTTTCTAGATGCTTTTTATCTAGGCAATCCCTGCAGCAAAATCATTGCATGCTTGAATCTGAAATTTTTTTCTTGTTTCAGGACTTAAAAGAGATGGAATTTTTCACTGAGTATGGGGATGCCAATAGATACAAGATTCTAGAAGTTATTGGAAAGGGAAGCTATGGAGTTGTTTGTGCTGCAATTGACACTCATACTGGAGAGAAAGTGGCAATAAAGAAAATCAATAATGTTTTTGAGCATATTTCTGATGCTTTTCGAATCTTGAGAGAAGTAAAGTTACTTAGGCTTTTACGGCATCCTGATATCGTTGAGATTAAGAGAATCATGCTGCCACCCTCAAAGAGAGATTTCAAAGACATATTTGTTGTTTTTGAGCTTATGGAATCTGATCTTCACCAAGTCATCAAAGCTAATGATGACTTGACAAGGGAACACCATCAGTTCTTTCTTTATCAGATGTTACGTGCACTGAAATATATGCATACAGGTGACTGTTTCTTTCTTACCTGCTCTGTCAAAGGCCGCTTTTGGGTCAAAATTTTCCGTCTCTAATCCTTGAAAACAGATATATGCTTGGTCATTATCTTGTGTAACAGTGTAAATGCAGCTTAAATTGTAATGCTTTTGATCTACCTCTTTTCTGAACTAAAGTTGTTTGGCTGCAGCAAATATGTACCACAGAGATCTTAAACCAAAGAATATTTTGGCAAATGCAAATTGCAAACTTAAAGTATGTGACTTTGGGCTGGCAAGAGTAGCATTTAGTGATACACCAACCACTGTTTTCTGGACGGTATGTATTCCAGCATTTTATAACCAGTATCAGTTGGCAACATCTCTCAGTTAAGAAGTTTTCATTAATAAATGCATCTTGCAGGACTATGTTGCTACAAGATGGTATAGAGCTCCAGAGCTGTGTGGATCTTTCTTTTCAAAGGTATGGCTTTTATTTACCATGTGTGGCCATTCTTTTCCAGAGCTAACCTGGTTGGAGCGTGATATAGGCTACAGTGGACTAACATTTTGGTATAGGTCAACATGTAATTTACTGGTGCTTGATTCCTAAATTTCTTACAAGTGTTGCTTTATAGTGGTACATTATTTTTGTTAAAACTATGGTTATTTCTTTTGTTGAATAATGCTATAGTTATTATGTCATTGTTCAGCATATTTAATATCATTTTGGTATTTCCTTGTTTTACAATAAGCTTTTGTTGGATATGAAGCAACAGAAAATATAGTACAATTGGTTGTCCTTGCATCATTGAAGCAAAATGCTTACTTCTCCATAAAATGATTGAGTGCTTTATAGTTAGCAGTAATGCCTAGATTAAAATAATTGTTGTTCAGGGAGGACTATGAACTCTCCTGGAAGTTGAAATATCTGTCAATTCAGGTAACTGTGTCAGGTTATGTCTGTTTCTCTGGAGTGGTTTAATTGCAGTGTAAAGCTCTATAATTCTACTGCTTATTTTTGTGTTTCTACTTGGGGTGCAGTATACACGAGCAATTGATATTTGGAGCATTGGCTGCATCTTTGCTGAGGTATTGACAGGGAAGCCACTGTTTCCGGGTAAAAGCGTTGTTCATCAATTAGATTTGATCACTGATCTTCTTGGGACTCCTTCATTAGAAACCATTTCTAGAGTATGACTCTCTCGCTCACCCCCCCGGTTGGTCACAGCAATTCCTTTTCAAGTTATTGGTCATAATTTGTATTGGATTAAAATGCAGGTACGAAATGACAAGGCAAGAAAATACTTGACAGAAATGAGGAAAAAACAGCCTGTGCCATTTGCACAGAAATTTCCAAATGCAGATCCTTCGGCACACAGGTTACTGCAAAAGCTACTAGCATTCGATCAAAAAGATCGACCAACTGCTGAAGAGGTGTGCTTTGTTGCATTTGCTCGCCTTAAGAATGGTGTCATGGCATTCAATTCTTGTTGATGTATGAATGGAGCTGCTTTTCCTGCTGCTCCTTATCTTTATTTCATTGCTGAATTGATTGATGCAAGTTTTGTATAATAGGCATTAGCTGACCCTTACTTTAAGGGCCTAGCCAAAGTTGAGAGGGAACCTTCCTGTCAGCCAATCACGAAGTTGGAGTTTGAGTTTGAAAGGCGAAGGGTAACAAAGGAAGATGTTCGGGAACTGCTATACCGGGAAATACTGGAATACCATCCACAGCTGCTAAAAGACTACATGAATGGAAATGAAAGCACTAATTTTCTCTATCCTAGGTACTAATTTCTTCCTCCCTCCAGCTCACCTTTCCCTTTTCTGAGTAGCAGCAATTGCCTTTCCTTTTCCTTTCTATGTTTAAAGTAAATATAATTTGAAATGCAGTGCCATAGGTCATTTTAGAAAGCAGTTTGCATATCTCGAGGAAAACAGTGGTAGAAGTGCACCAGTGATACCTCTAGAGAGGAAGCATGTCTCCCTTCCACGGTATGACTTGCAATTACTTGTTCCTTTGTCCTCTAAATCATTGATGATAAAATGGTTTATAGGACTTACTTGTTTTGAGGGTTATAGAGTATTGTTTAATCTGGAATTCTTGTGTTCTTCCACTGTAAATATGTTGTCTGCATTCTTTCCTTTTAACCTTTCCTTTTGTTCACAGGTCTACTGTTCACTCAAACACAATCCCTCGTAATATGCAATCAAATTCAACCTCATTTAACAACAGGCAAGTTACAGAAGATGCTTCTAAAAATTTAAGAGTACAGGATACAAGTTTTGAAAATCCAGCAAAGGTCGCAAGGCCCCCACCTCGAATGCCATCAGGTATAACTTATGCTTATTTTGCTTGCTTTCTGTAAAGAGACATTTCCCCCCTAAATCTAGCCTATTGGGAAAACTTTTGTATTCGACCTTCAAGCCTCTGCAAGTTCTCTCTCTGTCAGTAAGATGTTGGAGGGCTTCATCTTTCAGCAGTTACTGTTAAGGATAGACTTTACTAAATAACTATATCAATATATATGGATCGCTTGAATGTTCAAGCTGCATGGAGTTGTCGAGTCATCATCATACCATAGTGACTTATGGCAGAGCTAGTTAACTTTTTTGTCCTTGCGTCTAATTTAGTTCCTATCCTGGATTTATGCCGTTTCCAAACTGCAAAAATCTAATTTTCTTTTGAAGCTCGGAAGCAAGAACTAGTTTCTGAATTGTTCTTATGAACTCTTTTACCAGATGTCTTTCGGACCTTTTATTGTGCTTCCTGGGAATTTTGGTTTCCCCAAGCTAGATTCCGTTTAGCAGACTAAACATCTAATTTTTGTTTTGTTTTGTTGTACAGCAAAGCCAGGGAGAGTTGTGGGATCAGTTGTACCGTATGAGAATGGCAGAAATGTCAAAGATCTCTATGATACAAGGATGTTTTGCAGAAATGCTGTTCGTCCTCCCCAAACCAGCTCCCCACACTGCTTCTTGAGGACTAACACATTGATACAAGAGAAGTCTATCTCGGAGACTGGAAAAGATTCACAAACCAAACAGCAACCTCCTAAATGTAATGTGGCGGCCAAGCCATCCTCTGGGATGGCCATGGACGTGAACACCAACCCATATTACCAACCACAATCTAGGGTGGAGCAGTTAAATGAAAGAATTGCCATGGATGCAAAACTGCTCCAGGCACAATCCCAGTTTGGTCCGGTTGGTCCTGCTGCTGTAGCTGCTCATAGGAACGTAGGCACTGTTCATTATGGATTAACATAGTCAGTCATATTTGAGATAAATCCTTTCCACCCTCGCGCCGATAAGACAAGTATCAAGATTATGCATTGGATTTAGGTCTAGACTCGAGGTGCGGTAGCTGGTCTTCTTTCTAGAATGATAGGTTTCAAGGGTGTAGTCAACTTCTTGTATATTCATGCTGTGTAATTAGATATCTAATGTAATTCAATTCGTTGATCAGAATAAAAAAATTCCACTAAGCATTTCAAGGAACTTGTGTTTTAGTGGAGTACTGTAGTCTCAAATCACTATTGTCGTTTAAGCAACAAAAGGGGAAATGATGCCTGAGCGGTTAGAAGAGAGCTGTACTTCTTATTAACCAGGTTTTATTTAGCAGACAGGTTTGAGCAGCTCTGTGCCTGCTAACAAGGACAAAACTAAAAGGAGAAACAGGCACAGAACGTTCGAGGAATTTCATGAATCATAGCTATAAAATTTTTACTTGGCCTTTTGCTATCTGACAATCGTTCTTAATTTTGGAGCAACAGTGTTAAAGTCACTGACGATCCTCTCTGCCACTTGATCTTAGCTGATGTATACTCCAGTTGCCAAGTCAATTGATGGTCAGTTTCTCTTCAAAGGTTTAGTGCCAGGATCCTGCATTGCAACAATGAATCGAATAAAATAGTAAGAAGCAATTCCTAATAACATATTGGCATCCTCGTCTGACAGCAAACTTCGAAGAAAGGAAGGGAGTATACCTGGTAAAAAATTACAGTGTCAACGTCAAGTTTCCCAAGTTCTTGGATCCCTTATCCAACCACCTCCCTTCTTTGTAGAGTACCCGTATTCCCCCCAAACAGGATGAGGAAGAATTTGCAGCATCTCCTGTGCTTGAGGGTTGCTATATGGATCACTTAGAATATGTGGCTCTTCAAGGTGCTCAGCAGTGTCCGGAGCACACCAGAGGTGGTAAGCATTACGAGACTAGTTCTCCTTATCGGTCATGTGGATTTTGACTCCATTTGAAAAGGAGTGATAAGGTGGACACTACTTTAAATTTTCTGGCTGGCACCAAGATTTTGTTTCAGGATTTACGATCATCTTTCTGTATCATGCAACGTCTGTGATCACATCCCCATCACAAGGTTTTCCTTTGTTTTTTCAACATCCTCCCATGTCCTTCAGGTAGAACTGGCTATTTGGACCGCCTCCTTGCTTTATTTCTAGCCTGAACTTCACTTCGAAAACGGGTGATTTTGGAGCCCGAGGGATATTGATAATGTGCATGAAATTAAGGTACTTTTTCATAAGACCATGAGTCTTAGAATCATACTAGTTATGGTGCCAAGTGGACGCTTTCAAAAAGTGCTGGAGGCCGCAACAAAAAGGCAGGAATCACAGGAGCATAACTAATTAACTTGCGACCTCGTAAAAGTTTGCAAGAATAGATCGAAAGCTAGTCCTCCTGCATGGAAAGGGAATGTAAGCTTGCGGCCTTTAAAATAAATCAGTGGACGACGATATTAGAAGGGAAAAGAACATGGCGAATGAATAAGAAGCTGGAATTAATTAATTACGCATGGCAGGAAAGTTTTATGTGCCGATAGAATTAAAATAATCAGAGGAGCAATCAAGCTTCGCTAAAAACAGCACAGTTCAGGATATCTTGGCTTGATGGCACGATGGGGGTGTGCTGGATCAAAGTTAACAACAATCAAAGTCATGTTCAATGCATATGAGATTGCCAGGGCCCAGATAGTGGCTTGTTGCAATCTGTGCAGCTTTCCCACCACCATCCTTTGTAAATATCGTAGTCTGTAATGGAAGCTTGACGTGTGAATCCTCTGCATGTCTCAGTCCAAAGACAAAATAATTCTTAGCTAATGGGCAAGCCAACATTCAAGAGAAAGTAAACGTGTGTTCTGTTGTCAACGAAAAAGGAACTCCTGAGAAACAAAACATAAGCCTTATGTTCGAATGGGTCCATGCAAAGGATCTCTTTGATTTTATAACTATAACTAATGTAGCAAACCTCGAAACTCAGTGACTCGAAAGCCCATGAATGTAGCAGCGATGATTGGAGGATCTTGTATGCTTAAAACAGCCTCATCAAAACTTACTTAAAGTTATTATTGTTAAAATGACTCATAAGATATGATATAATTTTATAAGTTAATATATAAAATCAGATTACAAACTTGAAAATTAATAAAATTAGATTTAACTGGTGTAAAAATTTACGAGTTTATAGAAGAACATTCAAGTAATTCCAAGTTAACTCTCATTTCTCAACGTAGCCTACACTTGCAAATTACAGGCCGACACTTCCACTCAAAACACCTTTATTTTTCTTTCACTTCGTTCGACTCTGATCGTCTCCTCTCCTTCCTCTGTTTTGACATCAATCAGGTTAGTGTTTCTTAAACTGAAGTTCGATTGTTAGATAATGATTTCAATGCATTTAGAATCTCTGCTTCAGTGGTGGTCCTGTCAACCGCACTTGTAGCTTCATCACATATCCCAAGGAAATCAAATGAGACAGAGTTCATTAGGCATAGGTGACTTATGGAAAAAAAGAGATGATATTTCATCTACTTATGTCTGCAGTGTTGTTCATGAATATCCATAAACGTATTCATTCAAAAACAGATATTTTGGATGCATTCGACAGTGGATAATGGTGACAAAATAGCACTTATGTGGGTTTGAGATTCAACTTGATGAACATGTTGCTTTATTCTTTCTAAGCAAAACTCTTTTCATTCTATTTCCATGCAAATATCAAATATCCCAATCCTTGATCATTCTGTTAATAGTTTGGACTTGGTTTTGTTTCAAAGCCGACTCAAGCGTAGGTGAAGCCACTCAGAATTTTTTATTACTCGCGTAGATTTGCAAATACACCGTAAAGAAATCTATTTATAGTTTAGTAATTTAAAACACAGAAACAAATCAACTCTTAATATTACTGGCATTGGCGAGAGGAAACCTGAGTGTTTTCTATCTTGTATGAAAATAGTTGTCTAAATTTTTTTGATATTGGTGCATTAAAATGACCTGAAAATATTAAAAAATTATTAATTTAAAGAAAAAAAAAATTAAATTTTTTTTAAAATATTTTTAAAATATAAAAACAAACAAAATCTAGTCAATATCTTTATGGAATCCCATGCGAGGAATATTTGCTGGAGCGTGCAAAACTTACCATATAACAATGTTTAATTTCATAATAATCCATCATTGTCTATACATGGTGATTGTGGTTGTCGAAAATAATTTGATGAAGTTTAATTTTAACATAAGATTATGTCCATAGCTTGTCACACTAATTGTTAACATCACTTTACAAGATAATTTAATTAATATTTATCATATTAAAAATCAGAATGACACGTCTTTGAAAGATTATGATAAACATCCCAAGGTTTGTTTGTAATTGCAATTTCCCTTTCACATGTGAAGAACTACAATTTACATACCGATTCAAAGTCAATTTTTTATATTTAGATAAAAAAAAGATGAAAATAACCCAAATCTCCCTTTCTTCTCCTGCCAACATGAATCAAATTTGGCTCAATTCCCAAATCAAAACGCATTGACAAATACAAAAAGCCAGCAATTTTCTATATATAAAGAAGATCAGTCGAAGAGCTAATGTGCATTGTGGGTGAAAGGTAACAGTTGGTTGGCTTCATAGGTTGATGATGGTGGTGTCCGTTGGTGGACAAGAAGGGGTGATGATGTTAGAGATCTAAATATATATTATGCCATAGTTTATCTTAGCCCACTCCCCCTTAAATTATTCTAGATTACTTTTCTTGCGCGGATGGTTGTGGTGGTGGGAGAGAAAGACAATGGTGATTGTACCCCCCTTTTTTTTTTAATTTTTTTTGGATAAAGACATTTTGAATATTAAATCAATTATAATGTAAACTTATACTATTTTAGTGCTCTTTTTTTTTTTTTTACTAAGTTTGCACGTTATTGATTCTGTATTTGAAGTTTTATTAACTATTTTAATATATAAAGTATGATTTTTTAATTAAATAGAGAAGGGAAAATGCAATCACAAACAAACAATCCCTAGGATGATTATTATAATTTTTCCTATCTTTAAACATTACAAATGTCTTCATGAGATATATTAGTGGAATATCAAGAATACATCTCAAAAAACATATATTGTTTAATTGTATAAATCAACACCTT